>SKEX01000053.1_pt1 | contig 148082 bp, 118 predicted proteins | sample 4841451 | NCBI WGS metagenome assembly SKEX01 (sample SAMN11008798, study PRJNA524170) | human gut metagenome | isolation source: fecal sample from pouch patient p38, | place: Israel: Tel-Aviv | reverse complement strand
CTCCGGTATTATACGGTGGAGCTTTATTTTTACCGGCTGCATCTTTGGTAGCTTCAGGAACCTGTCCTGCAGACAGATATTCCCATTTACCATATTCGTTGTATAGGATTTCCGCGAATGTTTTTTTGATTTATAATGCGGAAATCCCACTCCCGGTTCCCGGAAAAATTTTCGGAAAGCCCCTTCCAGATTTAACTGTACATTCGCCAGCGCAAGAGAATCCACTTCTTTCAGCCATGGATATTCTTTTTTATATCCGGCCGGCGTATTTTTCAGCATCTTTTTTTCTTCCTGATAATAACGGATCTTATCCGCAAGCATCCGGTTATAGAGAAAACGACTGCAGCCGATTGTCTTCTCTATCTGAGTTATCTGTTCTTTATTGGGATAAATCCTTATTTTTACTGCCCGGTTTATCTTTCTCACCCTGACTTTCTATATACTGATGGATTGTTCCAACAGGTGCTATATTTCAAAGATTTCTTTTGCTCTCTCTAACATTTTATCGTCCAGCATCTTTCTGCTATATTTCATAACCATGATCAGCTAACAACACAGAATGAGAATTATTATGTACACTCACTTATTGCTTATTTCGACCGTCCAATTTTCAAGAGCATATTGTTCTTTTTTCTATTATAATATATTTATTGTATCAGAACAAGTGTTTTTGTGATTTTTTATGAATTTGAGCAGACATGCTCGAATGTGCAATTCATCCCATCACCTATAGGACGCCACTGAAAAACTATTTTTATACACATTATATAGTAGATTAAAACAAATAAAAACACTTTATATTGTACTGCTTTATGCAAAATAAAGACTTTTTCAGTGGCGTCCCTATAGAGGTGAGGGAATTCTTGCTACGGTTGTTAAAGGAGTATCTGCATGAAAAATAAAAAATGGATCACGCTGGCAGCTGCCGTTGTGCTTGCTGTGACTTCACTTCCTGTGACAGCATTTGCAGAGAAAAAAGACAGCACAGATGATAAGATGCTTACAAAAATCACTTTAAATAGCGCGGAGAATCTATAAAAGAAGTGGCGGAAATACCAGCAATGATATTTCCGCCGTTTTTACAACTCTGAATATCCTATCCAGAGCTACTTTGTGTTCATAGTATATGTTTTACAATCAAGTTTTATGAAATGTAAAAAGGAACTCGTCCAGAGCCCCTTTCCTTTGAATAAGTAATAATATCTTTCTCACTCCGGAAAAAGACTTCTTTGTACTTATATAATACTGGTTCAATTACTCCTTGTCAATATCTATTTTTATCTTTGTAATGTGTTCTGTCAAAGAAAGTTACTGTTCACATGATAGTATATTTATTGTTTACAAGTTGGTAGGTTCCGGTTATTATAAATCTAAGATTATTTGAGGTGTTAAAAGAGATGCAGGAGCCGCGACGCCTGCCAAATAATTTCTTTCATCTATAAATGCTCTGTTCCGAATGGATAGAGCTTTTTATTTTGCAATAAACATAATCAGAATCAATACTTTGCTAATAGTTTTTTCCAGGGTTTATAGCCTTTCATATAAGCAAAGTCTTCTTCATTTTGGAAGCCTGCAATCAGTTCTTTTTTCATTTCTTCAGCATATGGATTTTCTGCGTCTTGAAATTTTATATGTTTATATAATCTTGATTTCTGAAAATCACAGATTGTATCGACATTTTCCAGCTTTTCATATGCTTCTTCTGTTTTTTCCTGTTCCATGTATAATTGTCCAAGTTTTAGTTTTTTCATGGGATCATAGTCGGAAAAATAATTCAGATATTTTTCTGCCATTTCATAATTCCCTTTTCGCAAGTAGAATCCGAACAGAGAATCTGCCGCATGGTGCTGGATTTTTTCATCCTTGTCATTTAGTGCTATTTCGTACCAGAAATTAATCTGTTCGTCGTACTTATCGGGATGCTCACACTGACCTATGATTCTTCGCGAGTCAAGCATCACCGCCACCTGCCAGATTAGCATGTTGCAGTTAGGGTAATCTTTTATGATATTTACTGCCCATTGATAGGTTTTTTCGTAACCTTCTAACGAAAACATTTTGTCCATTTCTTGAATAAGTTCTGTAATTTCAACGTCTGTCAGATTTTCATGAAAAGACAATAGGATATCAAGGGAAATATGTAGCAGCCTTGCAATAGGTGCTAACAGTTCAATATCTGGATTGGAGTTCCCGTTCTCCCATTTATTCACCGCTGGGGTAGTTACTCCTAAGCGGTTTGCCATTTCCTCCTGGGTGAAACCAGACACTTTTCTATATTTTTTTATCACACTTCCAATATTCATCCTAATTCTCTCCTGATTGAAATTTCAAAAGCTTTTGTGATTAAATCATAGCATAATTGGAAATTGGACACAATTGAATTGTTGTTAAATAAAATTCATATTTTTTAACTAATGGGAAAGTTGATCGTGATTAGCAGTTGATTTTGGGGGCATATCCTAACAAAAGGAATCATGGAGGCTGTGTTTTGCGATACTTTGTATGCCCCCCTGGTCACCAATTAATTAATTATGCATACTCTAACAGAAGAAGTCGGTAAAGGAGTGTCTGCATGAAAAATAAAAAATGGATTTCACTGGCGACAGCAGTCGTTCTGGCGGTGACTACACTGCCGCTGGGAGTGTTTGCTGCAAAGAAAGATGAGGCGAAGCTTGCAAAAGTTACCTTAAATGAAGTAGCCCATTCCATCTTTTATGCACCGCAGTATGTGGCAATCGAAGAGGGATATTTTAAAGATGAGGGTCTTGATCTGACGCTTGTAACTGGATTTGGAGCAGATAAAACTATGACCGCAGTCATATCCGGCGAGGCGGATATCGGATTTATGGGAGCAGAAGCATCTATCTATGCCTATCAGGAAGGTGCTACTGATCCTGTTGTAAATTTCGCGCAGCTTACCCAGCGGGCAGGAAATTTCCTTGTGGCAAGAGAAGAAATGTCGGATTTTAAATGGGAAGATCTGAAAGGTAAGAAAGTTCTGGGCGGCCGCAAAGGTGGCATGCCGGAAATGGTATTTGAATATATCCTGAAACAGAATGGCCTTGACCCTCAGAAAGATCTGTCTATTGACCAGAGCATTGATTTCGGTGCTACTGCTGCTGCTTTTACAGGGGATAATTCGGCGGATTTTACAGTGGAGTTTGAACCGTCCGCCACTGCACTTGAAAAGCAGGGAGCCGGTTATGTTGTTGCCTCCCTTGGTGTGGATTCCGGTTATGTACCGTATACTTCCTACAGTGCGAAAACCAGTTATATGGAAAAGAATCCGGATATCATGCAGAAATTTACCAATGCCCTGCAAAAAGGCATGGATTACGTCCAGAAGCATACTCCGGAGGAAATCGCCAGAGTGATCGAGCCACAGTTCCCGGAGACGGATCTGGATACCATCACGGCCATCGTAAAGCGTTATTATGATCAGGATACCTGGAAAGAGAATCTGGTCTTCGGGCAGGAGGGATTTGAGCTGCTTCAGGACATTCTGGAGGACGCAGGAGAACTGAAGGAACGCACTCCATATGAAGAACTGGTCAATACAGAATTTGCACAAAATGCTTCCTGATATCTGACACAAATCCAGAAAAACGCAGACAGAATTTCGTCATTTTGTCCTGCGTTTTTCTCATGTCTTTTGACAGTTTGACGGAATCCCCGGATACTGATTCCGGCTTTTCGTCAGAATGTCAAAAAACCCCAAAAATCTTTGTACGATTCTTCCCTAGCCATCCCCCCTCCTTTTCGCTATACTATCTACAGATGAAAAAAACGAGTAATCAATCAGCAAAAACAATATGAATCTATTTTGGAGGAATAATCATGGCAAGCTTATCATTACAGCACATTAACAAAACTTACCCAAATGGTTTCCAGGCAGTTAAAGATTTCAATCTGGAAATCGAAGATAAAGAATTCATCATTTTCGTAGGACCTTCAGGATGTGGTAAATCTACTACACTTCGTATGGTTGCCGGTCTGGAAGAAATTTCCGGCGGTACATTAAAGATTGGTGACAAAGTTATGAACGATGTAGAGCCTAAAGACCGTGATATCGCAATGGTATTCCAGAACTACGCTCTGTATCCTCATATGACAGTATATGATAACATGGCATTCGGACTTAAACTTCGTAAAGTTCCGAAAGATCAGATTGATAAAGCAGTTCGTGAAGCTGCAAGAATTCTTGACCTTGAGAAACTTCTTGATCGTAAACCGAAGGCTCTTTCCGGTGGTCAGAGACAGCGTGTTGCTATGGGACGTGCTATCGTACGTAATCCTAAGGTATTCCTTATGGATGAGCCTCTTTCCAACCTGGATGCTAAACTTCGTGTACAGATGCGTATCGAGATTTCCAAAATCCACCAGAGACTGGGCGCTACAATCATCTATGTAACACATGACCAGACAGAGGCTATGACTCTTGGTACCAGAATCGTTGTTATGAAAGATGGTGTTGTTCAGCAGGTAGATACACCGCAGAACCTGTATCAGAAACCAGGCAACTTATTCGTTGCAGGATTCATGGGATCTCCGCAGATGAACTTCCTGGACGCTGTTATCACAGAAAAAGGCGGCAGCCTTGTCGCTAAAGTCGGCGAGCATGAACTGGCTGTCCCGGCTGCTAAAGCAAAAGCTCTTAAAGATGGCGGTTATGTAGGAAAAACTGTTGTTCTTGGTATCCGTCCGGAAGATATCCATGATTCACAGATGTTCATCGAAGCTTCTCCAAGCGCACCGATGACATCCGTAGTTAAAGTTTACGAGCTTCTCGGAGCTGAAGTATTCTTATACTTCGATGTAAACGGAACTCAGGTTACAGCACGAGTTGATCCTCGTACAACAGCTAAGACTGGCGATCCGATCAAATTCGCATTCGATATGGAAAAATCTCATTTCTTTGATAAAGAAACAGAACTTACAATCTGCAACTAATTTCAGGAATCTTTTAATAAACCCGGGGAGTTTTCCCCGGGTTTTTATGTTATAATATAGAATTGTCTGCCTGATTACCTCAATCAGACAATTTACAAGGATTGCTATAAGCTGACTTATACCCCAAAAGAAAGGACTGACCTAATGAAAATACAACAGATTTTACAGAAATGCCTGACAGACTGGAAGAATATCAGCCAGCTTGATTTCTGTCTGCTGGATTCTGATAACCATATCTTTCTCTCTACCTGTGATAAAAAACTTCCTGCAGAATCAAAGCTGGAAGAATTTCGCCAAAGCAGTGCCCTGTGTGTTTCCAATACAAGCTACTGCCTGTATAAGATCATGGAGAATCATTCTGTCTCCTACATTCTGATCGTATGGGGAAAAGCAGAGAATACTGCTACTATCGGAGAGCTGGCCGTATGCCAGGTACAGAGTCTCCTGGCTGCCTATGCAGAAAAAAGCGACAAGAATACCTTTATGCAGAATCTTCTCCTTGGTAGTTATTCTGATGTAGATGCCTTTAACCGCGCCAAGAAACTGCACATTGCAACTTCTGTTCAGCGTGCCGTATTTCTTGTGGAAACCAAACAGACCAAAGATGAAAACGCCCTCGCTACGATCCGAAATATTTTTTCTGCCCGTACCAGAGATTTCATCACTGCTATTGATGATACAGGGATTATCATCATCAGAGAATTACAGTCCACAGAAACTTATGAAGATCTGGAATCAATTGCATATATGCTTGTAGATATGTTAAATACAGAAGCAATGACTTCCGCATGGGTTGCCTACAGTAATCTGGCAGAGGATATTTCCCGGCTTCCCGATGCATATAAAGAAGCACATACAGCCCTTGAAGTAGGCAAGATTTTCTACGCAGATAAGAATGTATTCGGATATAACCAGCTTGGAATCGGCAGACTGATCTACCAGCTTCCTGTTTCCATATGTGAAATGTTTATCGGCGAGATCTTCAAAGAGGAAACTCTGGATTCTATTGACGAAGAAACCCTGATCACTATCCGTACCTTCTTTGAAAATAACCTGAATCTCTCCGAGACTTCCAGACAGCTTTATGTACATAGAAATACTCTGGTGTACCGCTTTGAGAAGCTGCAGAGAAAATTCGGACTGGATATCCGCGCGTTTGAGGATGCACTGACATTTAAACTGGCGATGATGGTTGTGGATTATATTAAATATTCCAAGAATCATCTGTCATAATGTGCTGACAGGGTCAAGCGGATATTCACAATTGAAGCAGGGAACTTACTTGATTCGGTTAAATTGACAATACAAAAAGCGTTATATCTTCAGCAGAAGTCTCTGCCATAGATACAACGCTTTTTATTCATTATTCTTTACAGATTCTTTTTCGCTTCTTTCAGCAGCATCAGATGCTCTGCCGGAAAGCAAATATATTTGGGAACTTTTGCATGCGGATCTTCCTCAAAATCTCCTTTCGGACACATCCACCAGACCGGCTGACAGTCTCCGCCTTTCTTGTTCTTCAATAAATACTGATGTTCAAAGGTCGTTTCAATATATTCCACAACTTCCACTTCCATGTGGTTCTCTCCGCCTTCAGATGCACCTTTCATCCAGTGACCGCGGATTCCCACATGCGTAACATCATCCGGCACCACATCTTTGGTCTGCAACATCAGATCCCAGTCCACTGCATAAATGCTGTGTTCTCCCATCTTCTGTACAGTTGAGAAATTTTTACACCCTGTCAGTCTGGCTGCCTGCAGAATACCGGGGCGCTCAAAGAGTTTCTTGGTTTCTCCTGTAGTAAGTGCCTGACCGCTGTCCAGAATTGTCAGATGTCCACAGAACTTGTAAGCCTCATCACGGCTGTGAGTGACCAGGATCATATCACCTGTGTACTCATTAAGAAAGTTCTGCATATCACGCTGCATGATATCTTTCAGATATCCATCCAGTGCTGAGAACGGTTCATCCAGAAGGATGACTTCCGGTTCTCCGATCATCATTCGTGCCAGTGCGACACGCTGCTGCTGACCTCCGGAAAGCTGTCCCGGATAACGCTTCTCCAGCCCGTTAAGCTGATAGCGCTCTATGTAATCTGCCACTTTTGCCTTAAGCTGTTTCTTATCTCCTCTGTATCCGCATGCAATATTCTTCTCTACAGTCATGGTAGGAAAAAGTGCATAGTTCTGAAAAAGATAGCCGACTTTCCTCTCCTGCGGTTTAAGATTGATTTTCTTTTCTGAATCAAAAAGAACTTTATCATTTACAACAATTCTTCCTGAGTCCGGTGTCTGGATTCCTGCAATACAGCGCAGAGTCATACTTTTTCCGCTTCCGGATGCTCCAAGGATTCCCATTGGAGAACCATCACTCTCCAGCTTTACTTTCAGAGTGAAGCCACGAAGTTTCTTCTCAATATCCACACTGACTGCCATTACATCCACCTGCCCATCTTCATTCCCTTACCGGAAACAATATTGATTGCCGCAACTATCACAAATGAAATAATAAGAATCACAACTACCCAGAAACCTGCCATTCCATAATTTCCCGCCGCAGTTTCAGAAGCAATGGCGACAGAAACAGTTCTTGTCTTGCCAAGAATATTTCCTGCAAGCATGGATGTAGCACCGTATTCTCCGATTGCTCTGGCAAATGCAAGCACCGTACCGGAAGCAATTCCGGGTCCTGCTGTCGGCATAACAACGGTCCAGAAGATTCTTCTGTCACTCATGCCAAGAGTTTTCCCTGCTGCGATCAGATTCACATCCACCTGCTCGAATGCAGCACGCGCATTTCTGTACATCAGCGGAAACGCAATTACAGATGCTGCGATCACGCAGCCCTTCCAGGTCTGTACGATCTTAATGTCAAAATTATCCAGCAGAAATGCCCCCAACGGACGTCTCAGGCTGAACAGCAGAAGCAGGATGAAACCGGCCACTGTCGGGGGAAGTACCAGAGGCATGGTCAGGATACCATCCAGTATGCCTCTGGAAACAGGCTTCATCTTCATCACCAGTCTCGCAAAGAATATTCCCAGAAAGAACGCGATCACAGTAGCCGTAAAACCTGTTTTCAATGAAATCCATAAAGGACTCCAGTTTATTTCTGCCAGAAATTCACTCATTCTTATTTAGCTTCCTCTGTTGTCTCTGTCTCAGCATTTGTTTCTGTGTCATCTGCTTCTTCTGTTGCTTCTGTCTCATCTCCCTCTGAAGCATCAGCATCGTCTGCTTTGTATGCTGTGAATCCATATTTCTCGAATACTTTCATAGCGTCGTCAGATTTGATGTACTCAAGGAATGCTTCTGCGGCTGCTGTATCATCCTCAGATGCCTCTTTGTCTTCGATAAGACCTACCGGATAGAGAACAGGTGTCTTCAGTGCATCAGCCGGAGCTTCTGCGATAACGTCTACTTTATCTGCAACGGAAGCTGCATCTGTAGCATAAACGATACCGATCTCATTACTTCCTTCACTTACTGCTGCAAGAACTTCAGATACGTTCTTACCTTCATTGATCTCCATCTTATTTACTTCATCTGTAATTCCAAGGTTGTCAAAAATTTCTCTGGCATACTGTCCAACCGGAACACTGTCACCTGCAAGTGCAATATTGGCTGCATCTGTAATGTTCTCAAATCCTGTAACTTTTGTTTCTCCATCCTTAGGTTTGATCAGAACGACTTTATTCTCAAGGATATCTTCTACAGTATCTTTCTTAGCCAAATTTTCGTCTACCAGAGCATTCATCTGTTTATCAGCTGCTGAGAAGAAGATATCGCAGCGTGCGCCCTCTTCGATCTGTGTCTGTAATGTACCTGAACTGTCTGCATTGTAAAGGATTTCAACATCAGGATATGTCTCATTGAAATCTTTCTGGATTTCTTCCATTGCATTGCTTAAGCTTGCTGCGATGAATGTGTTGACTTCACCTTTTAAATCTGTATCTGCTGCGAAAACTCCTGTGCTGAGCATTCCTGCGCTCAGTACTCCTGCCATCATTGCTGCAATTAATTTCTTTCTCATATTTTTACCGTCTTTCATTCAGTTTCGTTTTGTTTTATTCAGTTTTGTTTCCTTTTGTATCTATTTTACAAAACTTTTGTATTCTTGTCAATTTTATTTGTATATGTTATCATGTAAATGATAAAAGGTCGAAAGCCTTATTTTTACCGGCATAAACAACTTTCCGGCCTTTGATCGGGTATCAGATAAATCTATAGAAAAAAATAATAAACAGTGAGGTAATTATCATGAAATTAAGTGCACGCAATCAGTTAAAGGGGAAAGTAGTAAGTATCAATAACGGAGCTGTAAACTCCATCGTTTCTATTGATATCGGCGGCGGAAACATTATCACAGCAACCATCTCCTGTGCAGCAGTTGAAGAATTAAACCTGAAAGTAGGTTCTGATGCTTATGCAGTGATCAAGGCTACTAATGTCATGGTAGGTATTGATGAATAAACTTTACACAGCTCAGGAGGTCGCAGACCGTCTGAAGATCAAAAAGACGACGGTCTATGAACTTATCAAGCGCGGTGAGCTGGAATCTTCCAAAATCGGAAAACAGCTCAGGGTCAGTGAAGAACAGTTGACACAATATCTTAACAGAAGCAGTTCCGGCAATTCCGGAAGCGGGCAGGATATTCCGTACACTTCTGTTAATTTTGAACCTGAGAGTTCTCTGCTGAAGAGGGATTATCTGCTTCATTCCAGTGGTATCATTTTAGGCGGCCAGACTTCTGCTGCCCTGGAACTTCTTCTCGGCAAAATGTCCGCTCATCCTGATGGGCTTCCTGTCCTGCAGTCTCATATGAATGACTATAACGGACTTTATTCCCTGTATTTCGAAAAGGCACATATCGCTGCTACCAGTCTGGATGTAGATGATATCCGTCACCTGGTTCCCGGAATCCCTCTGGTACTTCTTTCTTTATATAAATACTCTGTCGGCTTCTATGTACAGGCCGGAAATCCTGAAAAAATTTCTTCTGTAGAGGACCTGACGAATCCGAAAGTTGTTTTTATGAATCGTGAAAAAGGAAGTGCCCGCAGGGTTTATCTGGACCGTCTGTTAAAAGAACGGGGAATCTCTTCTGAAAAGATCAGCGGATACAGAAATGAAGCTGTCTCTGATATGTCATCTGCATCTGCTGTTTTTGAGCACAGAGCGAATGTTGCTTTGGGAGAAGAAATGATCGCACGTTATTTTCCGGGACTTGATTTCGTCCCTGTAACTGATATGCAAATGTATCTGGCAATTCCTGCGAAATCAGTGAAAAATCCGGGGTTCTCTGCTCTTGTGGAAATTGTACAGTCTGAAGATTTCAAAACTGAGATTCATCATCTGACAGGTTATGACACCTCTTATACCGGTGAAATGATCTGCATATAGGAATCCTGTAACATGATAAAAAGCCCTGCTGTCCGGGATATACGCTTATGACGTACATGCCGCTTATACAGCAAGGCTTTTCTTATGCATTAACCAAGAAGTGTTTTTCCGATAAAGTATCCAAGCACCAGAATACCAAGTGCGATTCTGTACCATCCGAATACCTTGAAATCATGTTTCTTTATGTATCCCATCAGGAATTTAATCGCGATAATGGAAACTACAAATGCCACTACCATTCCCACGATCAGGATCATCACCTCTGTTCCTGTGAAGGAAAAACCGAATTTCAGGATTTTCAGCAGACTGGCTCCGAACATGACCGGGATTCCCAGGAAGAAGGTAAATTCTGCTGCTACTGTACGGGAGGTTCCTGCAAGAATACCTCCGATAATAGTGGAACCTGAACGGGATGTACCCGGAACTACGGAGAGTACCTGGAACAGACCGATGATGAATGCAGTCTTAAATGACAGATTTTCCAGATTTGTACAGGTTGGTCTTCTTCTCTTGTTATAGTTCTCAATGACAATGAAGAGGATACCATATACGATCAGTGCAATGGCAACTACTACATAGTTATTAAATTTCTCTTCAATGACATCATTAAACGGAAGTGCGATAACAATCGTCGGTATACAGGCTACTATAATTTTAAACCAGAGCACCCATTTCTCTTTATCACAGAATTTCTCCACAAAAGTAAGAATTCCTCTGGACACTGCACCATGCCTGTTAAACACTGCCTGCTGCTTCTTTGAAATTGGTCTGATATAAAACGGCCACAATTTGTTCCAGTAGAGAACTACAACCGCGAGAATCGCGCCAAGCTGGATCACTACGAAAAACAGATTCTTAAAATCCTCTGTCACATTCAGTTTCAGAAACTCATCCACCAGGATCATATGTCCGGTACTGCTGATCGGGAGCCATTCTGTGATTCCCTCCACAATCCCAAGGAAAATGACCTTTAACAGTTCAATAAAATCCATAATCTTTCCTTTCTTACAGCATTCATCTATTTTCTTTTATCTGCTTATATGATTATATTACACACCATGATGCCGGCACAACTGTAATTTGCAATTTTCGTACTATAGCAATCCTCATATAAGATAAAATATGACAGCAGCTGCCATCTTCCACAAAGAAAATGCAACTGCTGTCTTTTCATTTTATACTATATCATTTATCTGTTGTAAAATTATCGCCTTGCGATCGTAGCAATATCAATAAGAGATAAATTATTCAGGTCTGTATTCTCAAGGCTGGTTGCCAGTGCTTCTGCTGTATCCAGAGAAGTAAGGACATTGACACCTGTCTCGATGGCGTTACGTCTGATGACGAAACCATCTTTCTGATGCTCTACGCCCTGTGGCGGAGTATCGATGACAACGTCGATCTTATGACCAAGGATAAGGTCCATAAGGTTTGGTGCAGGCTGCTCCAGCTTATTTGTACGGATTACCTTGATTCCGTTTTCTTTGAGGACTTTTGCAGTTCCCAGTGTAGCATAGATTCTGTAGCCAAGTGCTTCGAATCTTCTTGCGATCGGGATGATATCCTGTTTGTCTTCGTCTTTAACAGTGATGATCATATTTTTGTGTTTCGGAAGACGGATACCAGCTCCGATAAATGCTTTATAAAGTGCTTCGTTAAATGTCTCAGCAATACCAAGGCACTCACCTGTAGATTTCATTTCCGGTCCAAGACTGATATCAGCGCCACGGATCTTCTCAAATGAGAATACAGGCATCTTGATCGCATAGTGTTTTGCTTCCGGCTGAAGTCCCGGTTCATAGCCCATATCTTTCAGCTTGTATCCAAGGATTACCTTCGTTGCAAGAGGAACGATCGGAATTCCTGTTACCTTGCTGATGTACGGTACAGTACGGCTGGAACGAGGATTAACCTCGATTACATATACATCATCTCCAAGAACAATGAACTGGATGTTGATCATACCGATAACATGCAGTGCTCTTGCAAGACGTCTGGTGTATTCTGCAATTGTCTCTTTTGCTTTTTCGCTGATGGTCTTTGCCGGGTATACGGAGATACTGTCACCGGAGTGGATTCCGGCACGCTCAATGTGCTCCATGATACCAGGGATCAGGATATCCTCGCCATCGCATACAGCATCGACTTCGATTTCCTTACCCATCAGATATTTATCAACAAGGATCGGGTGCTCCTGTGCGATCTGATTGATCACACCGATATACTCTTCTACATCCTCATCGCTTACAGCGATTCTCATGCCCTGACCGCCAAGTACATAGGAAGGACGAACCAGAACAGGATAGCCCAGCTCATTTGCCGCTTTCTTAGCTTCCTCAGCAGTAAATACTGTCTGTCCCTTTGGTCTCGGGATCTCGCATTTTTCAAGAATCTCGTCGAAAAGTTCTCTGTCTTCTGCTGCATCTACGTTCTCAGCAGATGTTCCGAGGATCTTAACCCCCATCTTTGTCAGTGCTTCTGTTAATTTGATAGCTGTCTGACCACCGAACTGTACAACTGCTCCGTCCGGTTTCTCAATATTTACTACATTCTCAACATCTTCCGGTGTCAGAGGCTCGAAATACAGTTTGTCTGCAATATCAAAGTCTGTACTAACTGTTTCCGGATTGTTGTTGATGATGATGGTCTCATAGCCTTCTTTTGCAAATGCCCATGTACAGTGCACGGAACAGAAGTCGAACTCAATACCCTGACCGATACGGATCGGACCGGAACCAAGTACAAGGATTTTTTTCTTGTCCGGTGTTGCGATTGCTTCGTTCTCTGTACCCTCATCACCGTATACAGAATAGTAATATGGTGTTGCTGCCGCAAATTCTGCGGCACAGGTATCAACCATCTTATATGCTGCTTTAATCTGATATTCTTCACGGAGAGCTTTAATCTCTTCTTCCGTTTTGCCTGTCAGACGTGCAACGATGTAGTCCGGGAATTCCATGCGTTTTGCTTCAAGGAGAAGCTCTTTTGTAAGCTTTCTGGTCTTAAGAGCATTTTCCATACCTACAAGGATTGCAATCTTATCGATGAACCAGATATCAATCTGTGTGATGTCATGAAGCATGGACTGCGGCATACCACGACGGATTGCTTCTGCAATCTTCCAGATTCTGCGGTCATCTACGATTTCCAGCTCTGCAAGAAGTTCCTCGTCTGTAAGCTGTGTGAAATCATAGGACATCAGACTGTCTACGTGCTGTTCCAGAGAACGGATTGCTTTCATCAGGGCACCTTCAAAGTTATGGCAGATACTCATAACCTCACCTGTAGCCTTCATCTGAGTAGTAAGGGTTCTCTTTGCAGTGATAAATTTATCAAATGGAAGTCTCGGGATCTTAACTACACAGTAGTCAAGCATTGGCTCGAAACTTGCATATGTCTTTCCTGTGATCGCATTCGGAATCTCATCCAGTGTATAACCCAGGGCAATCTTTGCTGCAACCTTTGCGATCGGGTAACCTGTTGCCTTACTTGCAAGTGCAGAGGAACGGCTTACACGCGGGTTAACCTCAATTACACAGTATTCAAAGCTGTCCGGTTTCAGAGCGTACTGAACATTGCATCCGCCTGTGATTCCAAGCTCTGTGATGATGTTCAGGGCTGAAGTACGGAGCATCTGATATTCTTTATCTCCCAGTGTCTGAGACGGAGCAACTACGATAGAGTCACCTGTGTGGACACCAACCGGGTCAATGTTCTCCATGTTGCAGACTGTGATGCAGTTTCCTGCGCTGTCACGCATTACTTCATATTCAATCTCTTTCCATCCTGCGATGCAGCGCTCTACCAGAACTTCACCTACACGAGAAAGACGAAGACCATTCTCCAGGATTTCACGGAGTTCATATTCATTATGGGCGATACCGCCGCCGCTTCCACCGAGTGTGTAAGCAGGACGGAGAACTACCGGATAGCCGATGGTATTTGTAAATGCAAGACCATCTTCTACTGTTGTAACAACCTTGGATGCTGCGATTGGCTCACCGATCTTCTCCATGGTATCTTTAAATTCCTGACGGTCCTCTGCTTTCTTGATGGTCAGAGCTGTGGTACCGATCAGTCTTATATTGTGTTCTTTCAGGAAACCTTTCTCATCCAGCTCCATGGCAAGGTTTAATCCTGCCTGGCCGCCCAGTGTAGGAAGGACGCTGTCCGGTTTCTCTTTCAGGATAAGCTGTTCTACTACTTCTACTGTCAGAGGCTCGATATAAACTCTGTCAGCGATATCTTTATCTGTCATGATGGTTGCAGGGTTGGAGTTAAGAAGAACAACCTCAATGCCTTCTTCTTTCAGGGAACGGCATGCCTGTGTTCCTGCATAGTCAAACTCTGCTGCCTGGCCGATGATAATCGGGCCGGAACCAATTACAAGTACTTTTTTAATGTCTTTATTTCTTGGCATTATTTATTTCCTCCCATCATATCCATAAATCTGTCAAACAGGTAGCTGGAATCCTGCGGTCCCGGGCATGCTTCAGGATGGAACTGTACAGTAAAGATGTTCTTTCCTTCGTATGCCATACCTTCGTTTGTGCCGTCATTGACATTAACAAATGCAGGTTTTGCAATGTTTTTCTCTTCAAGTCCCTCAGCATCTACTACATAGCCATGGTTCTGGGAAGAAATGTAAACACGTCCTGTTGCAAGGTCTTTGACCGGATGGTTTCCGCCTCTGTGTCCGTATTTCATCTTATGGGTATCTCCTCCTGTTGCAAGTGCCATGAGCTGATGTCCAAGACAGATTGCAAAGATCGGAACTTCAGAATCGTATAATTTTTTTATTTCTTTTATAATAGAAGTACATTCCTTTGGATCTCCAGGGCCGTTACTTAACATAATGCCATCCGGATTTGCCTCCAGAATCTCTTCCGCAGGTGTCAGTGCCGGATAAATTGTAACCTCACATCCTCTTTCATTCAGGGAACGTGCAATGTTTCTCTTTGCTCCCAGGTCAAGAAGTGCTACTTTCGGGCCATCGCCTTTTAAGATTTCTTTCTCGCGGCATGTTACCTTCTCTACTACCTTACCTGTTGTATATGCTTTTAACTGGGGGATAATTGTATCTAAATCATAATTTTCATTGACGGTGATCATACCGTTCATGGTACCTTTCTCACGAAGGATTTTCGTCAAGGCTCTGGTATCAATTCCGGCAATACCTGGAATATCATGCTTTGTTAAGAAATGCTGAATCGTGTCCACGCTTCTGAAATTACTTGGGACACGGGATAATTCGCGGACAATAAAGCCGTCCACCCATGGCTTTGATGACTCCTGGTCATCATAACAAATTCCGTAATTCCCAATGAGGGGATAAGTCATACATACTGCCTGTCCTGCATAGGAAGGGTCGGTCATTACTTCCAGATAACCGGTCATGGAAGTATTAAAGACGATTTCGCTGATAACGTCTCTCGTTGAACCAATGCTTGTACCTTTGAACACATGGCCATCTTCTAATATCAGAAATGCTTTCATACAATCTCCCTTTCTTATCTTTATATTGTGTCTATCACTTATTTTTTCCTAAATCTTCAAGATTGTATCACAGCAAAGTGCTTTTTTCAACCTTATGAGACGCTAAAAATAATTAAGTTTGCACCAAAAAACTTTTTGTATTGTCAGATTTCCAATTTAAAAATTCTGAGACTGATTTCGATAAGGATTGTCAAAGGATATTCGCAACCTCCGCAGGGGACTTACTTGATTTGTTTAAACTCAGAAATTGTCTGTTTTGAAGCTACTGTAAAAAAAATTAAAAAAATTCCAAAAAACCTATTGACTTTTATCCATGTATCGGTTATTATAAATGAGCAGTCGCGAGAGAGCGGTTGATAAATAAGAAATGCAGAAGTGGCGGAATTGGCAGACGCGCAGGCTTCAGGTGCCTGTGGTAGCAATATCGTGTGGGTTCAAGTCCCATCTTCTGCATTATTTTTTATTTATGGGAAGTCTTTTAACAAGACTTCCCATTTTTCTTTTATATACCAGAATATGTTTGAAAAATCATTTCTGCAATCTGCATACTATCTACACCAGAGCATGCCTGAAAAAAGACTTTCTGCAAGATATGCATCACATTTGCAACAGGTTTGTCTGAATGAAGGCAATATAACAGGCTCTCTCATGATACAAAAGACATCAGATATCTGTATATCTTCCATGTAGTCTCGTTATCGTAATGCGTTCCATCTGTCGTTCGATATCCATTTTTCTTTAAATAAGAATAAAGATCCAGATATTTCACATTGGCAACTTCATTTTTCATCCTGGAATTAAATTCTTCGATTTCTTCATTTGTCACATAAGGATCCTTAGTCACCTGTCCCACCGCCACAATATACACATTCGCCCCTTTTGCTTTCCACTTTGGTACCTCTTCATTTAGCAGGCTGATATAGTTTGAAATATTATATACATCATTTACACCAAGCCAGATAAAAATGTCCTCATTTCCTTTCATTTGTTCCTGTAATTCTTTCAGTGCTGTATCTCTGAGCCATTTATATCCCATACCAACTTCACAGATCCATGTAATCTTATCATTCTCAACAACATCTTTCATCATATCTGTTCTTGAATCTCCGATCATGATCGTTGTCCGCTGAACCGCTTTTGCAGAATCACTTGATTCAGAGCATACTACATTTCCCTGATTTTTTACATATGCCCGTATTTTGTAATAATAAGTCTTTCCACAGACAGTTTCTGTGTCAAGATAACTAAATGTACTGTTACCGGAAATCACTTTGATTCTCTTATATCTACCATTCATTTTTTCTGATCTGAACACCTGGTATCCCTGTGCTGAATTGATTTTTTTCCACTGCACAGAAACTCCTTCTTCTTTTACTTGTGTCCTGGTAATAACTGGTTTTCCGGGTGCTGTTTTTATCTCTAATGTTTGTGAGAACGGGCTATACAAAGTTTCACTGCCTGATTTCAGATAGGAACGTATTTTATATGTATATATTTTATCTGTAGAACCTGTCAGTTTAAAACTCGTGATATTCTTGTCTTTAATTCTGCCCACGCATTTATACTTTCCATAGGCTTTATAGTATAAAAAAATATGATATCCGGAAGCCCGCTTTACTTTATTCCATGTAAGCGTTACTTCATTTCCACCGGCCTTTCCACTCAGCACAGGGGTTTCCGGTTTTTTGGCAGCACCATATACTGCTGTTATCATTCCTGTCTGCAGTATCAGCATCATTACAAAACAAATGGTTATTTTATACCCGAATTTAAAAAGTTTCTTCAAAAATATCCCTCCTATTCCCTTCAGGCGGATATCAATGCTCCGCTTTCTACTCCGTAATGTTCCTGTGATACAAAAAGCCGGCTCTGTAAAAGATATCTGCTTTCACATCTGCCGGCTCTTAAATGTCATTTATTTAATTTTTATTTTCTTTACAGAACTGTAGTCTGTATATACTTTCTTTCCATTTACAGTTTTGTAAGCGCGTGCTCTGAAATAATAAGTCTTTCCACTTGTAAGTTTCTTGGATGCACTCTTTTTGGTTGTTCCTTTCGCTAATGCTTTTTTAATAGAAGTTTTTGATGTTCCATAATATACATCGTATCCTTCTACATCCGTAGCACTCCAGCTGGCAGTTACATATCCTTTTTTAGATGATTTCACAGTAACTGTTGGTTTCGCTGATGCAGCTTTTGCTTTCACCTCTACTGAGTTAGACCAGGATTTATCATTTTTATTCTTATCCTTAATCTTTACAGTCGCTGTAAGTTTATATGTATAACTTGTTCCTGCAGTAACTGTTGTGTCATCATAGGTCTCGCCGAATTCAGGATCGTCAAGTTCTCCTTCGCCCCATGTTTTAATCGTTGTATATGCGCCATTTCCTGCTTTTCTCTCAAGCTTATAAGTAGCATCCTCAGAGCTGGAGCCAATACTTAATGATATCTGATTCCATGATGTGCCTGCTGAAGCTTTCGCCTTAACCATCTTTATTTTAGATGCCACTTTTGAATCACAGCTGAACTGCTGTGGCTCACTGATCCATTCCGGTGTGAAATCTACGGAAGATGTTTTGCTTAATGTATTTCCATCAAGGAAAAGTGATGTTGCCTGACATCCTTCTGTCGCATTGGATAATGCCAATGTAGTGATCTTATTATTTCGCAGATCCAGGATTCCTTTAAATCCGGCACAGTTAAAGGATGTAATCGCATTGTGAGATGCATCAACCTCTGACAGATTCGGAAGTGCCTCGCTGTCTCCGATATTCAGCCCTGCATTTGTCTGAGTTGTAAATTTGTTGTAACTTGCATCGACATAATCTAAGTTCTTCAGATATTTCTTTGATGGCATTGTTACTTTTGTCAGACTGTTGTTCGAATATCTTACTGTCTGCAGGTTTGTACATTTGCTGAGGTCTAATGTTCCGCTTAAGCTGTTCTTACTCAGATTTATGGCAGTCAGTTTGGTATTCTTTGTCAGACTTACCGTTTTTAACTTATTGCCGGAAGCATACAGTTCTGTAAGAGCTGTAAATCTCTCAATGCCTTTCAGATTCGCAACGCCTAATCCTGTTATATCGATTTTGGTAACAGCGCTGATTTCTGAAGCAGCAAGTTTTTTATCTTTGTTAGTATCAATATTGTCTAAAATATACTGACGGAATTTCGCATCCGGAAAATTTGTAGAATTGACATCTACTGCGGCAGTTGCCTCCGCTGCATCTGACTGAAATTCAGAAGTATCATCTACATCCGGAATCTCTTCTCCTGCATCAGTTGTCTGTTCTGCCACTGCAGATGTATCGTCATCAAAATCAGCTGCATTGACACAAACACCTGAAGTCATCATTGTTGCACTGATCACACTTGCGACAAATAACTGATATAATTTTCTGTTTTTCATCTTTACCTCTCCTGTTCCTGATTTTTGGATTACTGTTTACTTCGTTCCCAGTAACGGTTTTTGTACTCTCTGATACGATATAAGGTTATCATATACCCCTGTCTTTTGCAATACATTTTTAATTATAATGTAATTTTTTTACAGTTTTGTAAAATTCAGGTTACTGTGCATTGCGAAGTGTGTTGCCGGACACGGAATGAGCAACAACAAACTCAGGTTACTTAATATTCGCTGTACTTAGAGCACATACAGGAAGCCGCTGTATCGAAATTAATAAATGCATTTCTCTGGCAGCGGCTTTCTTCTGTTATTTATCTGTATCTTCTTCTGTTACTTTTTCTGCTTCCGGTTCTTCCACTGGCTCTTTTTCCACTGTTGATTCCTCCACTGGCTGTTCCTGCGCTGAACTTGCTTCTGCAGACTCTTCTGTTTTTGGTTCTTCTGGCTGCACTTCTTCCTGCGCTTTCTCAGTCCCACAACTCCCATCTTCAGAGTCTTCCTCAGAAGATACCGTGTCACCCTCTACATCCTTTGCCGGTTCCGGAGTCGGACATGGAGTTCCGCAATATGGACAAAAGCTTACATTGATATCAACTTCCCGCTCGCAGGAAGGACAGATCTTCTGCCCTTTTATATTAGCAGCACTGTCTTTGTATTCTCTGACTTTCAGATAGTGCTGGTCGATTTCCTGGCACAAAGCGCTCAGTTCACTGTCAATTCCATCACCCTGAGAGTGTCTTCTGTAAATGACATCACCGATATCCACCTTAATCTTCTCAATGATGCGTTCTTCACTGGCAATCTTATTTCTGATTTTCTGTGCTTCGATGCCCTGTTCTGCGCGGGCGCCTAATTCTTTGGTGGCCTTTCCGATTTCTTTGGTTGTTTTTGAAAGTGTTTTAACCAATCCGTCAATAATTTCTGCTGCCATAATATCTGCCCCTTTCCAAATTAATTTACAGTTGCTTATTCATCTATAATTACCCGTTGTTTCGCGGCTACAGCCAAACGGATATTTACAATCAGTGAACGCCCTCCAGCAGTACAGGTTCCTGACCACGAAGAAGGATTCTCGGACCCCCATTTCCTTCTATGTATTCTTTCGTGATCACTACCTCACCTATGCTGTCATCCTTTGGAATCTCATACATGATATCAAGCATGTATTCCTCCAGAATCGCGCGAAGTGCTCTGGCACCTGTATCTTTCTTTAATGCCTTTGCTGCAATCGCGTGAAGTGCTCCGTCTTCAAATTCCAGTTTTACTTCATCCAGTGCCAGAAGCTTCTGATACTGCTTAAGTATCGCATTCTTAGGCTCTTTCAGAATCTTCACCAGCATATCCTCAGTCAGGCCATCCAGAGTGAAAATAATCGGAAGTCGTCCGATAAATTCCGGTATCATTCCAAAGTTACGGATATCCTCCACGGTTACTTTCTGAAGAATATGTGGATCATTGTCATATTTGTCTTTAAGATCTGCATAGAAGCCAATGGATGCCTGTTTATTCAGTCTTTCCTTGATGATGTTCTCCAGATCCGGGAAAGCGCCGCCACAGATAAACAGAATATTACGTGTATTTACCGTTACAAGCGGCACCATCGCATTTTTGCTGTTTGCTCCTACCGGGACTTCCACTTCACTTCCCTCAAGAAGTTTCAGCATTCCCTGCTGCACAGCCTCACCACTGACATCTCGCTGATTGGTATTCTTTTTCTTCGCGATCTTATCGATCTCATCAATGAAAATAATGCCATGTTCTGCACGCTCCACATCATTGTCTGCCGCCGCCAGCAGCTTGGAAACAACACTCTCTATATCATCACCGATATATCCGGCTTCTGTAAGAGACGTTGCATCAGCGATAGCAAGCGGTACATCAAGAAGTTTCGCGAGTGTCTTTACAAGATAGGTCTTACCGCATCCGGTAGGTCCGATCATCAGCATGTTGGACTTCTCGATTTCGATCTCATCCATAGTGTCCGTCGCCACACGCTTATAATGATTGTAAACAGCCACAGACATTACTTTCTTAGCCTTGTCCTGACCGATCACATACTGGTCAAGAGTTTCTTTGATTTTATGTGGAGCCGGAATGTTCTTAAGATCCAGAACCGGCTTCTCCTCTTTCTTTTTCTTCCTGGCCTTCTTCGGCTGCTGAACAGGATTCTGGAAACTGCTCAGATCGATCATGCTTACATTAGGCATATTCAGAAGATCTGAATAATTAAATTTTCCGTCATTGAACTGCTGATTCATAGAATTAAAGCTCTTCTGCATACAATCTGTGCAGACGTGGATATTATTCGGCAGTTCAATCATCGGGCCAGCCTTACTCTCCGGTCTGCGGCAAAGGAAACAGAATTTCTCTGCTTTATCTTTCTTCTCTTCTCCATCATCTGTATCGTTATCTATTATTTCATCATCATTATAGTTCTCGCTCATAATGACTCCTTTCCATGTTTATTCACATTCAAAAGCAAATTATACCCAGTTCATTAATAGACGCCTGTCAGTGGTTTTGATTTGCTTATATAGGATTATACCATACTCTGTCTCTATCACAAAATAAAACTTTTATAAACAACCAAATTCAGAAAAAGACACTTTACTGAGAACGGAGTGAACAGTAACAAAGGCACCACCATACGGCGATGCCTTTTTGAATTTTCATATGGATACCATATATTTTTTATTCGTTATCCGGTCTGGTTCCGAGAGTCAGCTCTATTGTACTTTCCTTATACTCTCCATTATCCGATCTTGCCACAACAGCTTCTATTTTCTCACCGGATTTATAGTATTGTAATTTATCCAGCAGATCATCACCATCGCTAACTTTCTGGCCATCAAATTTCACAATAATGTCGCCCTTGCAAATACCGCTTTCCTCTGCCGGCGAACCTTCTTCTACACCTCTTACGAAAGCGCCTGTAGGCATATTATACATCTGAATTGCTTCTGTCGTCAGGTTTGCGAGTACAACTCCCAGATACCCTTTCTCGCTGGTATCAACCTTCTCTCTGGTCTCACGGTTCATCAGATCCTCCAGAATTGGTTTCGCCTTGGAAATTGGAATGGCATATCCCATGCCTTCTACGGAACTGTCTGCATATTTTGCGGAATTGATTCCAATCAGCTGCCCTTTCATATCAAGCAGTGCGCCTCCGCTGTTTCCGGGATTGATTGCTGCATCGGTCTGGATCAGTCCTGTACTGTCTGTTCCATCTTCTGTAGAAATTGTTCTGTTCAATGCGCTTACCCATCCGGATGTAACAGACTGTCCATACCCTAATGCATTACCAATAGCCACCACCTGCTGTCCAACTACTAAATCATCTGAACTTCCTATCTGCGCTATCTTAATCTGATTCAGAGTATCCTCAGGAATGTCAGCTTTCTGTACTGCAACTACAGCCAGATCGTTGTCCGCATCAGTACCTTTAATCTTGGCACTGACCGCATCTTCCACATTCAGATCTCCATTATCACCGGCATTCACTGTCTCTGTTTCCGCACTTGACACATCATCTCCGATAAAGCAGACGCTTAACGTTGTCGCACCCTCTACCACATGATTGTTCGTAGCGATCAGGAGTTCATCATCATTATCCCCGACGATAATTCCTGAACCACTTGCTGCGCTTTTATACTGACGTGAACCATACCCAAAGAAACTTGGTATCTCCTGAACACTTACTGTAGTAATCGCAACTACTGAGGGCATGGAAGCCTGTGCTACTGCTGCCACATTTCCGTTCTCAGAAGCAGCTGTCGCAGTCTCATCTGCACTGTCTGTTGTTGCCTCCTGCTGATCTACACTCTCCGTGGTTTTTATCTGAACATCAGATTTGCCTGCATCGAAAAGTCTGTCCGCTGTAAAGTTTGCCGTCTGAAATACTACCGATGCCACCAGCCCGAAAATCACAGCCAGTGCGATCGTAGTTCCTGCTTTTTTCTGAAAAGAATTTCGATTCTTTTTATTATCAGAGGGATCTGGTGTTGTCAACGCCGTCCGGGATTCTTCATGAAATTGATAATGCTGATATCTGGGTGGTTGTTGTCCGGGATTCTTCTGCTCTTCACCCCAGTTTGTCTCATCATTCATATAATCCGCTCCCTTCTGTCCCTTTCTATATTACTGTCCGTCCCGCTTTCGCTACGTGGCTCTACACCGAATAACTGCTCCGCAGTTTATCAGGAGGGCTTGTACCTCTCCTGATACAAGCAAGTTCCACCCGCTGCTTATTGCTCCTCGCAACCTCCGCAGGGGACTTACTTGATTCGATTTAAATTATGGGTTCAGTATAGCAACTAATTGTGTTCAAAATGTGACAATAATCGTAAATTGGCGTGTTCTGCAAGACTATGAATCTCTCCTGTTATTCACTGTCTTTTTTCTTCCAGTAATACGGACTCATCGTACATGCCAGAATCACTTTTTGTGGCAGTTTTTTATATCTTTTTCCCAGAAAATATCCCGCATATTTCATTCCGCTCTGCCAGATCAGCTGTGGAATCAGCCAGATATGTCCTGTTCTGAGCAGATAATTCAGACTCTTTTTAACCAGACGGATTCCCTCGCCTTCGGAAGGTACGCCTTCAAAAATCTCCGGATGTTCTGCCTGAGATACACCAAGATCAAAATTTCTGTGAAACTGCTGCTTTCCTGAATAATTATGAGAATGATAGACTTTCGCATCTGCCGTATAGGCCACAGAATAACCCTGTTGCACCATTGTTCCGGCATAGATCATATCCTCGTTAAAAATCGCCCGGTTTACAAATCCACCGATTTTTTGATAAATCTCTCTGTCATAAGCTGCGCATACATTGGAGCAAAAGTAAGTTTTGATTCCATACGTTTCAACATCCGACAGCGATTTGACCGAAGACTGTTCCGGATAATTAAACGAACGGGTATAACGTTCCAGGAAACGGCAGTCTGCGTTTGGTAATTGTCTCGCATAGGCTGCACCCGTACCTGAATTCCTGCTGACTGCGCGAACCAGATTTCCGATCATTTTCCGGTCTGCCGGAAGTGCATCCTGTGTCATAAAAACCATAATATCCGCTGTCGAAAGCTCTGCCGCTCTCTTTCTGGTTCCTCCGTGGTCAAAATCTTTCTGATCAAGATGATGAACTTCAAGAAGTGGATAGTTCTCCCATTCACTGTTCCAATATTCTTTTCCTGTATTCATGACAAGAATTCTATTCGGACGGTATTCCTGTTTCTCCAATCGGTGAAGCAGTTCTCCAAATTCCTTTGCCGGACGATATGTTGGAATGATCACATCTACCATCTTTCTCTCGTTGTCTTCAATATTATTCTCTAAGTTATCCGTTTTATCAGATTTCTGATCATCTGCCCCATTCTTAACTGTCGCATTACCTTTGTTATATTTATCAATATTATCCGTCATCGCTGCTCCTTATCTGAAAAAGAGGACCATCCTCACCGATGGATGGTCCTCTTTTGTAATCTTATTCAGTTTCCTGATTACTCCTCTTCTGAACTTGTTCCTGAATCTGCGTCTCCGCCGTCATCAAACCCGGTATCGCCACCGGTGTCATCTCCGCCGGAATAATCGCCGCCGCCATCATCACCGCCGCCATCGTCACCGCCGGTATTATTATCACCACCGCCATTATCGTAGTCTCCGCCGCCGGTGTTATCATCATAATCGCCGCCATTATCATAATCTCCACCGCCGGTGTTATCATCATAGCTGCCGCCATTATCATAACTATTATCATAGTCATTATCATAGCTGTAATCGCCACTATAATCTGTACCTCCGGAACTGTTATCGCCAGACCATACAAAGGTATCTGCTGTATTAGTGGTATCCGTCTGCTGGGATGTAGCTGTTGAAGCATCATCCAGCTTACTCTCTCCACCAACGATCTCCAGAATCTTATTACTGCGCGCAACTACCTCTGAAGATGGAGTATAATCCTGATCATTGTACAGGAACTTATGAAGTTCAACTACATTGTTCTCAAGATCTGTAGGAACGATAATACTTCCTTTGATATTTGAGAATTTATACTTCTGCGGGAAACCTGTACTGTCAGTAAATTTATATCCTACCAGAGTAGGAATCAGTCCCAGAATATCCTGCTTGGAAAGAGAAGTCGTTACCATAGGGAACACATCATCCATGATCTTAAAGATAGAAGAAAGACCTGCTATCTTTGCCTTATCAAAAAGCATTCCCAGTACACGTCTCTGACGTTCTGTACGTCCCATATCCAGACTTGCGGTATAACGGATACGGCAGTAAGAAGTTACCTGTACACCATTCAGATGATAAGTTCCAACTGTAGCTTCCTGATCTTCCGGTTTTGGTTCCGGTTTCTCGATCGGTGTGTAATCTTTTCCTGTCAGTTTGGAAGTTTCTACACAATAGTTATTCATATGCTCGATCTCAGCATAAGATAACGGAATATCAAGACCGCCAAGGTCATCTACTACTTCTACAAGCGCAGAGAAATCAGCTGTAGCATAATCAGAGATATCCAGATCCAGATTTGTATTTAACATGGAAATCGCCTGTTCCGGTCCGCCATATGCATAAGCCGCATTTGCCTTTGTATATGTGTCATCTCCAATATTCAGAAGTGTATCTCTGTATACGGATACCATTCGTACTTCTTTCGTATCATTATTTACACTTACAATGATCATTGTATCACTGTTCTGTGCAGAATACTGAGAACCCTCTCCTCTGGTATCAATACCAAACATTACATAGGTCTTATATCCTGTCATCTTCGGTGCTTCCTGGTTTACGATTACTTTTTCCTGATCCAGTTCCGGCTGTTCGATCTTATCCAGTCTGGAGGAAATCTGTCCATATACATATAATCCGCCAATGAACAGCAACAGTACGATAATCTCAAGCACAAACAGTACTTTTCTCTTTTTTCCTGGTTTAGCCATACTCTTTCCCCTTATCTTAATATGCATTCTTGTTTATAAATCCCTTGAAAAATGTAAGGAATATGATCTTGATATCCAGTCCGATACTCCAGTTTTCAATATAATAAAGGTCACATTCTATTCTTTTCCTTATGGAAGTATCTCCACGATACCCATTTACCTGCGCCCATCCGGTAAGTCCCGGACGCACCTGATGTTTGACCATATATCTCGGAATTTCTTCTCTGAATTTCTCCACAAAAAATGGTCGCTCTGGACGTGGTCCCACGAGGCTCATATTACCTTTCAGTATATTAAAAAGCTGTGGGAGCTCATCAATGCTTGTGTGACGCATAAACTTTCCGATTGGTGTTACTCTTGGATCATTCTTTACTGTCCATGCCTTCTTCTCTTCCGACTCCGGCTGTACTTCCATAGAACGGAATTTATACATCCAGAAAGTCTGATTGTGAAGTCCGACTCTCTCCTGCTTATAAATCAATGGCCCCGGCGAAGTCAGTTTGATAATCAGACACATCAGAAGCATCAATGGCGAAGTCACAATAATTCCCACGATTGAACCAACAATATCCATAGCGCGCTTGACCAGTGCATTGAATGTATTGTTTAACGGCACATAACGGATGTTGATGACCGGAAGTCCCAGAATATCCTCTGTATATGGTTTCGTCGGAATAATCTTATTATAGTCCGGAATAAACTTCGTGTGTACTCCTGACTTTTCACACAATGCCACGATCTCTTCCAGGCGATAATACTCGCTTAACCCCAGAGTGATCGCGATCTCATCCAAACGGTTTTCCGGAAGTATCACATTCAAATTGGCAATTCTTCCAAGGACCTTAATACCTTTGTATTCTGTGCCTGCCGGTATGTTGTCATCAAGTATTCCGCGTATCACATATCCCCACTGAGGATTTGCAAGAACACGATCAATATATTCCTCTGCTGCACGGCTGTATCCTACACATATCATCTGTTTCTGATTAAGTCCCTTCTCACGCATATCCCGGAGAATGGTAAATATCAGCATCCGGGCACACCACTGGAGTATGATATTAATCACATAGAACATAATATATGTGGAACGTGAGTAATCACTTTCATCAATCATATAAAATGTAAACATGAGAATAAGGAGCCCGAGTGAATTGGCCTTTATAATATTGGCCAGCACAAGTCGGCGCCCCTGCATCCGCATAGGAGTGTACAATGTAAATGCCTGATACAGCAACAAATATACAGGTACAATGAGGACCAGCATCAGCATGTACTGCTTAAAACTTCTTGTACGGACTGCCGTTGCCGCCATAGGTCCCACAAAACGAATCAGCCACGCAAGAAAGTAAGATAATACCAGTACGATCGCATCAACAAGCATATGGAGACGACTGAAATTCTTTTCATTGTCTTTTAACAATCTTTTGTCACCTCATTTTTATCGATTCGTAACCATATCCTCTTTGTCACAGTTACTATCGCTTCTATATTATAATAGTTGATTTACAAAAGCAATAAAATCTTCTTCTTAATTTTATAAAATTTCCATGAAGCTATTTGTTATATTTTACTGCTTTTTCTTATCATCCGCAAAAGCGCCGGAAGATATTCACCCACAATTCAAGCTGTATCTTTAAATAGTTTGGTAAATTCCGAAGTTTAAAAGATACTTTTTGATTTTTTCTGCTGATCTGAAAACCGTTTTTAATTCCCGCTATATATTCTCTGCCAAATCCTTTTAATGCGAAAAACAGAATTTTAATTCCAAATCCCGCCACAAGGAACGGAAGATTTATAATGATCTGCAAAACCGGCATGTTCTTATAGATCAGGTAAATATTATTTCTGGAAGAATAGCGGATCTTAAATTGATTATACCTGGAACCGCTTGTCCCGCTTCCCACATGATATACCATCGCATCCGGTGCATACCAGTTTTCATATCCGTGGATCCTTGCTCTGTATCCTACATCCATATCTTCGAGATATGCAAAATGTTCTTCATCAAAGTATCCAATCTTATCAAAAATCTTCTTTCTGTAAATAGCCGCACCTGCGCAGGAAGCAAAGATCTTCTCTTCTTTCTCGTAAGTATGAATATCTTTTCCCTTTCCTCTGGCATAGGCCCAGCCAAGCGCACAGTAATAATTTCCTGCATCATCCAGTTTGTCTCTGTCATGGAACTGAATCATTCTGGCTGCACATGAGAAAGCCTTCGGGTGTCTTTTAATGGCAAAGATCATTTCCTCTATAAAATTCTCAGTTACTTCTATATCATTATTCAACAGCAGCACATACGGTGCCCTGGACGCCTTTATCCCTTCATTGACCGCTTTACAAAAGCCAAAATTCTCCGGCAGTTCGATCAGATGAACCCATGGATACCTCGCTGCAACAAATGCGCAGCTTCCGTCACTTGATCCATTGTCCACCAGAATCACTTCAAAATTATTCACTGACTGGCACTCCAGGCCTGCAAGTACGCCATCCAGATAAGCCATCCCGTTAAAGTTCGGAATAATCACTGATACTTCCTGCATGATTTCCTCCCTGTATTCTCTTTCTTCTGTCCATTTCTTGTTTCGGCAGTCTCCATTCCGGGAATCGGCTTCAGAGAGTAATTCCATTTAGTAAGGGACAGGTTTTTATTATAATAAGGATCTCCGTTTTTAAGGATGTCCATCCAATGACATCGCATATATTCTATTTCCGTCTGAAAACGACGTACTTTCTCTTTACTGTCCTCGGCTCCTCTTGTTTTTGACTCCATATGATAAAGCTTTGCATATGGATCGTATACGATCAGATGATTATTCTTTCGTACTTTCAGGCACAGATCAACATCATTAAATGCAACTGCGAGTTCTTCCGTAAATCCTCCGGCCTGCTCAAATACTTCTTTCTTCATCATCAGGCATGCTGCGGTAACTGCACTCATATCCTGAAGCAGAGATGCCTTGTGAAGGTACCCCGTACGGTCTGCCGGCATATCAACAAACATATGCCCTGCAATCCCGCCCATTCCAATCACGCATCCCGCATGCTGAATCGTATTGTCAGGATAAATCAGCTTCGCTCCGGCACCGCCGACTTCCGGTCTCTGGCATACGCCAAGCATCTCTTCCATCCAGTCCGGCTCAATAGATTTCACATCATTGTTCAAAAAAAGCAGATATTCTCCTCTGGCATGCGCTACACCAAAGTTATTAATAGCAGAATAATTAAATTCTTTTCCCCAGCGCAGAAGATGTATCTGCTGATCTCCGGAAAGTTCTTTATAGTATTTGAAAATCTCTTCTGTCGTACTGTTATTCTCTATGATTATGATTTCAAAGTTCTGATAGGATGTATTCTTCTTTAATGACTCCAGACAAGTCTGCAGGGTCTCTTTCTCATCTTTATTCGGAATGATCACAGAAACCAGTGGTTCTCCCTGTACCGGATATTTCACCCGGTAAAACCCCAGATCCTGTGTATGGCTTACGGTACCTTTCGTACCCGTTCTCTCAAGATGAGCCTCTATTGCCCTCTTTCCCGCTTCAAAAGCGTACATCTTGCTGGCCGGATTATCTGCTGTGGACGCTTTATGTGTTCTCCAGTGATACAAAATCTCCGGAACATGCAGCACTTCTCTGGCATTCTCTGTGCAGCGGAAAATAAAATCATAATCCTGTGCCCCGTCAAACTCTTTTCGGAAACCTCCTGCCTTCTCTACTATGCTTCTGCGTACCACAAAGAAATGGCAGATATAGTTATTTGAACGCAGCAGATCCAGATTAAAGTCCGGCTTCAGATGCGGCTGAAAATGCTCGTCCAGATCTGTCGTTACCTTATCCTCATCTGTATAAAGTGCATCTGCCTGCGGATGATCCTGCAGTGCATTCACGATCTCATACAATGCATTCGGAGCCAACAAGTCATCATGGTCGAGAAGTCCCATAAATTCGCCCTTTGCCATGGCAAAAGCATGGTTTGTATTCTCCGCAATGCCAAGATTTTCTTTCAGGTTACAAAACTTTACCCGGACATCCTTTGCCGAATAATCTGCCAGAACTCTCTGCATCTCTTCATTATCCGGACTTGCATTCGCAATACACAATTCCCATTCTGTGTAAGTCTGGCTGATCAATGATTCTATCATCTGCTTCAGAAATTCTACGGGAGTCTGATAGGCAGGCACCGCGATACTGATCAGTGGTGCATAGTTGAATTTATGTTTCCTTTGTTTCTCAAGTGTTTCTTCATCCGGAACATAAGCCGCATACCATGGACCATACGGCACTTCTTCCGGTTCAAAACGTTCATGCAGCCTGATCCAGAATTCTTTCGGGCCATAATGCTTCAGATAACGAAAACCTTTCTGAATCGTATACGGAGAAAGTTTCTTCAGCATTTTCGACCACTGGATCTTTCCTCCTGCCGATTGTTTTTTTCTCATATATTAACCTCGATTTTTACTATGATTTTTTATTTTAACATTGTATGATATTTTTTGCAAGAAACACGCTAAATGTGTTATACTGTTACTGTTCACATGCACATGCCACTATCCCGCGAGGTGTTTTGGCATATATATGCCAAAATCCGAGACATACAAGCCAAAATTCCATTGCCGCAGGCAATCTGGAACTAAAAAACAGGAGTTTTAATATACCATGAAGAAAAAAAGAATTACCGCAGCGCTTCTGGCTCTGGGACTTAGTGCAGTCACTATATGTTCCCAGCTTCCGGTCTTTGCTGCTGAAGAAACAGCACAAGCCACGGATACTGCCGCGCAGCCACAGACTGCCGACCCATCTGTTGTCACTACCAACGGTATTGACGGATGGCCACAGGCTTCCGATATTTCATCCACTGCTGCTATTGTAATGGAAACCTCAACCAATACAGTTCTCTATTCCAAGAATGCCGACCAGGCTCTTTATCCTGCCAGCGCAGTCAAAGTTATGACCTGTCTGGTCGCCCTTGAGAACAGCAGTCTGGATGATCAGGTAACTATGACTGCAACCGGCGTATCCGGTGTTACGGATGGTGGAGCGAATATTTCCTCACAGCTTGATGAAGTCTTCACTATGGAGCAATGTTTATATGCAATTATGGTCGCATCCGCAAATGATATCGCATTGCAGGTAGCAGAGCACGTCGGAGGTTCTGTAGATGCCTTCGTACAGACAATGAACGCACGTGCCCAGGAACTTGGATGTACCAATACAGTCTTTACCAACCCGACTGGGCTTCCTGATGAAAATCAGCATACAACGGCGCATGACATGGCTCTGATCATGGAAGCAGCCATGGCAAACGAGACTTTCAGAACCATTGCCGCAACTACTTCCTATACACTCCCGGCAACCAACGTATCCGGCGGTGAACGTGTACTTACAAACAGTTTTACCATGATCAATAATGCCAGTGACGGTTATTATGAACCATGTATCGGTGGAAAAGAAGGCTATACCGAAGCTTCCGGAAGTACGCTTGTCTGCGAGGCAGCCAAGAATAATATGAAGCTTGTCTGCGTAGTCTTAAATGGCGCATCCGGTGTTACGGACGACGAGGCGATTGCGCTCCTTAATTACGGATTTGACAATTTCTCTCCGTTAACGATTGCTGACACTGACTTCAACCGTCTTTCCGGCGGTACTGTTATTGCTCCTAACGGTGCAACAGAAGATAACCTGACTACAGAGGATACCTCTTCTGACGGACAGATCACACGCCAGTACTACTTTGGCGGAACCCCTGTCGGAACCGCAATCCTTGAAGATACTGAGCAACAGTCAAATGATGCTGCCGTTACCGGCCAGAAGAATATGGAAGCAGCACAAAATTACTCTGCTTCTCATACAACGACACCGTATTATATCATCGGTGCGATCGGAGCTGCATTCCTGTTATTCTTTTTATTCCTACTGGTCAAAGTAATCCGGTCCTGATTTACAATTCCTATTATCTGACAAAACCTGCCGTTAAAACAGGCAAACGTGCAGATAATCGTAACCAAAAAGAGACATAAAAAACAAAGTAGAACTTATTCTTTGTAAAATAACTCCTACCTTGTTTTATGTCTCTTTTTTATTCCAATATATTATGATATCAGGGTCAAAAGGTCAGAAAGCCGTTCGTGCCTGCACGATAAAGTTGTTGAAATAGAACGCCAAATAAACTTTCATCCTTTATTTCGCATAAAACGGTACTATAAGAAATGCCCAGCATGCAAACGGTGAAATGACGAGTAAAGCAGTGATTGCTTTATATATCCAGCCTCTCACTTTTTCATTTTTTATTACCTTAGTCAGAATCTTGTTCCAGCCCAGTGTAACAAAATACATCAGAGGATATAACGCAGGCATCAGATATCTTCCCTGTGCCTGATTATCATTGTAATACACATAATCCATAAATAAAATCACCGGAATAACGATCAGCAAGATCATCATCCAATGGAAGATTCCCTCTACATTACACTTTCCCGACGTCACTTTTGCCTTGATCTTCCAGGTATCACCTGCTACCGTTTTCTTCTGTCGGATATACATTGTCTTTCGGAGGTTAAATATCCCTCTTGTCAGAAAAACACTTAATATTCCAACTGCAAAAAATACAATGTACATTTTGCTCACAGCATATGGCATATAAATCTCCATCAGCCCAAATGTACCAATAAAGCTTACGCACACAGTCAATGCCCAGTTATGATACCATCCCGGATCCTGATAAAAAATAATGTCTTTCCAGCTCCATTTCAGCTTCTCCGGTGTAGGATAAAGAGATGGTCTGTAGTCCTTCTGCGCATATTTCTCGGCACATTCCGCGCAGGATCTTCTTCCAAGAAAATCACCATTATACAAAACTGCATTACGGATAAACCACCAGCCGCAAAGCAGTATCGTTACTCCTGCAATCACAATTCCCCGGCTAAAAAGAAAACGGATTCTCTGTGAGAAAGGCTCCTCCCTGCCAAGCAGTATTGTAAGGCAGAAAAAGAAAAAACTACAAAGTATCCAGCCATATGCATTGTAATAAGATAACGCACAAACTGCCATTCCCACAGCAAGGACAATGCAGTTCTTCCATGTCCAGTCCTCCCGAAGATAAGAAGCCCACGCGTACAGAATCATTGCTGCTGCCAAAAGTGCCAGAGAATCTGTATTTACATAAGTTCCCAGAAAAATTGCCTGCGGCATAAATCCGGCAAGCGCTGCAAACATCCATCTGACCTCCGGGGAATATTTTTCCTTTGGAAATAATTTGCCGGAAGCTTTTACTACAAAATATACCGCTCCTGTGACAAATAATACATCTGCCATACGCGCGACCTTAAATATAGAATATCCCGGATTTGTAAAAAGTCTGGCTATCCTCATAAATACCGCAGAAACCATATAGGACACGATCGGATAATACGCATAGGAAATGCCCCAGACCTTATTTCTGACTTCCGGATCATCCCCCCGCGGGAGTGCTCCATGATACTTGTATATATAATCTGCAACAAGATATCTCATATGCTCATCCGGTCCTGAATCAAATGGCTGCGTCATCGCCCAGACAGTCAAAAGTACAAATGCAAGGAGCACAAAGACCAGTGTCATCGTCTTTTCATTTATCTCTGTTTTCTTTTTCTTTAACATATCTTCTTTCACATTCAATTATTTTTTGAGCGTTACTGTTCTCTTCCATCTCAGAATAACGGCACGTGAACAGCAATTTTTGAGTACTGCCTCAAATTCTTTTTAAAGAAAAGTCCTGGCTTTTCAATGTAAGATTCGGATTATAATACGGATCTCCATTTTTTAAAATATCCGGCCATTTTTTCTCAAAAGCAGCGATTTCCTTATTGAAACGCGCTACCTTCTCTGGAGTATCTTCCAAACCTCTGGACTTGGATTCATAATGATATAACTCCGCATATGGATTATACACGATCAGATATCCTGCCTGTCTCAGTTTCATACAGAAATCAATATCATTAAATGCAACTGCCAGTTCTTCTGAAAGTCCGCCTACTGCATCAAAAGCAGACCTCTTTACCATCATGCAGGCAGCTGTGACTGCACTGTAATCCTGTGCGCAAATGATTCTGTGGCAATATCCTGTCGTACCTCTCTTCTGCTGAACGAAGCAATGGCCTGCGATTCCGCCAAAACCGATCACAACACCGGCATGCTGAATCGTATCATCCTCATAATAAAGTCTGGCGCCTACTGCTCCGACATCTTCACGCATACAATATCCCAGAAGCTCTTCCAGACAATCCGGATTGATGATCTCTGTATCATTATTTAAAAGAAGCAGGTACTCTCCTTTCGCAAAAGATGCTCCGTAATTATTGATTGCAGAATAATTAAAGACTCCATCCCAATATACCATATGCACTTTCGGATTCTCTGCCTCCAGTTTCTTATAATACTCAAAGGTCGCAGGATCTGTGCTGTTATTTTCTACGATAATATATTCATAATTTTTGTAAGTAGAGTTCTTCTCGATTGAATCCATACATCTTTTCAGATCATCAATGTGATCTTTATTCGGAATAATAACAGAGATCAAAGGATCATAATCTCTGATAAACTTCGTTCTGTATAATCCCAGATATTCTCCCTTGAAAACCTCTGCCTTGACACCAATTCTGTTATAGTGCTCCTGAACCGCACGTTTTCCTGCCTCAAAAGCATAAAGCTTACTCTCCGGATTCTCCGCGGTAGAATCCTCATGACAGCGCCAGTGATACAAGATCTTTGGAATATGGCAGATTTCTTCTGGTTTTACTGTTTCCACACAGCGGAACACAAAATCATAATCCTGCGCACCGTCAAACTCGCTTCTGAGCCCACCTGTCTTTTCAATCACTTTACGTGATACTACAAACAGGTGGCAGATATAATTTACCGTGCACAAAAGATCCGGGTTGTAATCCGGTTTAAAATGTGGCTGGAAGAATTTATGTCCATCCATTGACATCTTATCTTCATCAGTGTAGATCACCAGTGTTTCCGGTTTGTCATTCAAGGCCTTAACACATTCAAACAGGGCATTTGGTGTCAGCTCATCATCGTGATCTGCAAAGGCAATAAAATCACCTGTGGCAAGTTCTATTGCGCTGTTGGTATTCTCTGATATCTGAAGTGCCTCCTCATGAGAAACATATTTGATTCTCTTCTCTTTCGCAGTCAGCTCTTTTAACAGACCTGTCAGAGGTGACTGTGCACCACTTCCGTCAGAGAAACAAAGTTCCCAGTTTGAATAGGTCTGCTCCTGAAGCGATTCGACCAGCCTTCGCAAATATTTCTCTGGAGTTTTATATAGTGGCACTACAAAAGAAATCTTCGGATTATATGCAAACGTTGTTTTCCTTTGTTTCTCAAGCTCACTCCTGTCCGGCAGATGATGCCTGATCCACTTCTGGTAAACCGGCGGGCCCTGACGTACATTTTTGATTTTGGTAACTACTTTCTCAGCCAAAGCCGTTGCTCCCTGAGATTTCCAGTAACGAATACCTTTTTCTACGTATTTGTCTATTTTTTTCGCCAGAATATCTGCTTTTCTCAGTGGAACGACATGTACGGTTTTTTTGTCTCCGGCATAAAAAACTACATACAGGCATTTTCCGGAAACATTCGTAATCTCAGCAAAGAATCCTGTTTTTCCCGGGTTTTTGGCTTCTTCAAACAGCTGGTTTACATCCACTCTGTCTGTTCTCTGAATCTCAGCCGTAACCGGCTTCTTATCTGCGTCAAAAATCCGGATCATTACCGGCTTCTGCGCGATCGCCCATCCTCTGATGCGTACAGTTCCCTGTTCTGCTTTCTCCTCTTCGAAATAAACCTGTGGCCTGTCTCTTTTTTTCTCCAGCTCACGCGTTGTAACAGAAAACCAGGCTGTTTTTTTATCCGCAAATTTCTCATAGATCACCAGTTTATGAAAACCGTTTAAGTCTTCCGGTATCCGGATTTCTGCCGTTACCTGCATTCCTTCCAGCTTCTCAGGATCCTGGAAACGCTCCAGCGCACTTACATTATTATTTTCTTTTACAGATACTTCCAGCTTCTTATTGTCCAGATAAACCTCCATGGAAGCTTCTTTGGGCCAGTGTCCCTGAACGATATATAAATTTTTATCAGATAAATGAAATCTCTCTCTTACTACTTCAAATATTTCCTTAGGCATATCAATCTCCATTTCTCTCCAGTTTTCTCAGAGAGCAGTCTGTATTATTTAATGTCAGATTTGGGTTGTAATAAGGATCCCCTTTTAACAGTTCTCTTTCCCATTTTCTGCGGAAACAATTTACCTCTCTGGAGAAACGCAGCTGCTTTTCCGGTGTATCTTCCATTCCCCTGGACTTGGATTCATAATGATACAGTTCTGCATACGGCGTAAACAGGATCTTCTCTCCTTTATCTCTTACTTTCATGCAAAGATCAATGTCATTAAACGCCACTTTCAATTCTTCATCAAATCCGCCAACTGCTTTAAAAACAGAAGTCTTTACCATCATGCAGGCGGCTGTAACTGCGCTCATTTCCTGCACGCAGCGCAGTCGTCCCATATATCCTTCTGCATCCCCTGGAAGTTTACATAAAACATGAGCTGCAACACCGCCAAGACCTACCACAACACCGGCATGCTGAATCGTATCATCCGGATAGTACAGCTTCGCACCAACCATTCCGACGCCTTTTAGCTGGCAAAACTGTAACATTTCCTCAAGCCATGAATCCGTGATGATCTCAACATCATTATTGAGGAATAACAGATATTCTCCCTGTGCCTCTCTTACGGCAAAATTATTGATTGCTGAGTAATTGAATTCCTTTTTCCACGTAAGAATCCTGACATTTGGATATCTGCTTTTCAGCGTTTCGTAATATACAAATGTCTCCTTCTCTACACTGTTATTCTCTACGATGATAATCTCATAATTTTTCCAGGTCGTTTTTTCTTCTATGGAAGAAACACATAAATCCAGATCATTAATATGATCTTTACTCGGAATAATAATAGAGATCATCGGCTCTGACTGAATTGCCAGATGAGTTCTGTACCATCCTGCTTTATCTGCTGGCTCTGCAACTGCCGGAAGCTGTGTTCTGTTATAATGATCTTCCAGTGCTCTTCTTCCTGCCTCCCAGGCTTTCTGCTGTTTGTGAGATTCTCCGTTTTCATTTTCCATGCAGTGGCAGAGGACTCTTGGAATATGCACGATTTTTTTTGCCTGTTCACAGCATCTTAAAATCATGTCAAAATTCTGAGCCCCATCATATTCCGGACGAAACTTTCCGCTTTGTTCCAGCACGTCTCTCCGGATTGCCCAGAACTGCCCGATGTAATTATTCTCTCTTAATCGGAACAGATTAAAATCCGGTTTGAATTTCGGATCGTAATGATGCTTTCCATCTGTACTTACTTCATCCTCATCTGTATAGATCATATCTGCTTTCTTCTCAGTAACTGCCTTGATCATCCAGAAAAGAGCATCCGGTGACGGTACTGTTTTCTGATCAGAGAATAAAATGTAATCTCCCATTGCGAGTTTCAGCGCTGCATTCAGATTCTCAGAAGCGCCTTTATCTTCTGTGATTTTTTTATAAGATAACCGGATTTCTTTTTTGTACTTCTTCCGCAAAAAGTCTCCGGTTTCTTCTCCCTGATTTACATCCACCAGACACAGCTGCCAGTTACTGTACGTCTGATCCATGTATGCATCGATCACACTGCTCAGAGATTTTACATCTGTATCTGACAGAACAATCACGACGCTCACTAAAGGCATATAAGAAAATATCGCATTTCTCTGTCTTTTCAGTTCTTTTCTAAACGCTTCATGGTCTTTCAGCCAGTCCTCGTATTCCTGCTCTCCATCCTTAAGCTGAGAGTTTTTCACATATCGGAAAAATCTTCCAATTCCGTTTTCTTTTATATACGCATGGTTTTTCTGTCTGTTTTCCAGGGACAGAAGTTTCATCTGCTGATAAAAACCTGTATTTTCTCTCTTTAGCTTCTTTACATCTATCTTATATATTTTTTGTATGTCCCGACCACGGAAACAAATGCAGATATTCTGACTGTGTATATTCTCCAGATTCACTGTGATACAAAAACCGAGATTTCTTTTTTCCGCCTCTGGAATTCCCTTTACCTCTTCCACATCCGGCCGTCTTTGTCTGGTGATCGTACATTCTAGGACTTTTCCATCCGAATTCTGAACAAATACATCATCAGAATCCATCTGATTTACGACCCAGCCTTTGATCGTCAGGATATTTCCCTGTGTGATCTGCTCTTCGTCGATATGATACTCGATAAGACTTTCTGTACAAAACTTCTTTATTTCCTGCGCAGATGCTTCCCAGATAACTTCCTTTTCATTTCCTGCCTGCAGTACAAGCTGTAAGCTTTCATGTTCCTGTGCAAGCTGCAGAATCTCCGGTATCTTTATTGTGAAGCCTGCGTTTTTTATTTCTTTTACCCCTTTTGTTTCTTTTAGATTATCAGCCACATCTGTTCTTTCATAGCGCGAAAGTTCAGGAAAAGAAATTTCTTTTCCTGAACCATAAAGAGAAAAATTGCATATTTTCTGTTCTCTGGCTACGGCCCAGCCGGTAATAGTCAGAGTATGATTTTCTTTATCACTGTATATTCTTTTGTCTACACTCCAAAGTATATTTCCCATAACTAAACCCTTTTTACCGTACGATACAGTTTCCATGCCTTACTGCGTTCTACCTGATCCACCAATGCTTTCTTCTGCTCAAGTTCCTGTCTCAGCTGATCCACTGCTCTTTTCTGTTCTGTATAGATCTTCCAGAATTTCTTTTCTGTTTTCTTCTCATCCAGAATTTCCATTTCAATCTTCATGGATTTTTTGTTTTCAGGAACAGATGGCACGATAATCTGCGGATCATCCCCTCCGAAATAAAATTCTCCATTTTCTACCTCACAGCCATCTGTATGGAAATCAACAAAATTTCCATCTTCCCAGGTAAGCCTGCTGATTTTGAGTCCTTTCGCCAGTTCTCCCGGATCAAGGCGAAGCATTCTTGTATTTTCAGGAAGTTTAAATTCCACACAAACTTTCCTGTTTTTAAACAGATATCTTACAGAATCTGCCTCATTAAAACTCTTTCCGTTATCCCAGAAAATCTGAAGATTCTCCAGAGTTTCCTCCTTCTTCTCTCTGTAGTAATCCTCAATCTCTGCCCTTCCCGGAGAAATCTGAGTATACATATTCCGCATTGCTGTATGTTTTCCCAGAATATATGCCTGTAAATTGTGTTCCATTTCAACATATATTTCTATATCTTCAGGAGTAATTCCTGCTTTTTCATAAAAGTTCAGGTTTCTTAACACTCTGCGTTTATCATTCAGTTCCAGATAATAAAAGATCATGCGGTAAACCAGATACTGAGATGGCACAGGGAATGCAAATGTCCATTCATAGTCAATAACAGATACTTTATCATCTGACAGAATAATGTTTGCAGGGACGAAATCAATGTTGGAAATTTCTGCGCATTTCAGATCAGAACGCAGATTTACATCTCCAAACACCCTGACAAAGCCTTTCGTTTTCTCAAAAGGTTTCTTTTCATGAATGTTCTTTATTTTTCCTATATAAGTAAAGAATAATTTCTCAAGCTCCTCTGTTCTGCCCTCTTCCAGAAGATGATCCAGCTTATCTTCCAGTGTGATTCCTGTCAGGTATTCCAGCTCTGCACAGTTATCTTTTAACGAACACTGATTGACCTCAATTCCCTCTTCTTTATACATCTCCGTCAGAGTCTCATAAATGATTCTCAGATTCCTGATATGCTCTACGGCTTTCTTGTGTGCAGGCGCTTTCTTTACAGTCAGTTTTCCGTCTGCCATTTGATCGATCTTCGTATAAATGGAAAGCTTCTGATCTCTTTCGTTGGAAAATTTCACATAAACCGGCGCCATCTCCGGCTGTTCTTTTCCGATCACAAGAAGAAATGAATTGGCAAACTGTGGATACATATCATTGCTCAGAAGTGTATCATAGACCCGGGATTCCTGAAAAAGTCCCAGCCGCAGTCTGTCAAAATTGTAATCTTTCATATGCAGTTCTCCACCAGCCGGGAGATGCCTGTCTGAATGAATCATCATTGGAAATTTATAGTCCGGATATGGATAATACCAATCTGCCTTTAAGTTTCCGGCATCCTGCAAAATCCCGTTAAATTCTTTTCTTGAAAAAGTTTTGACACCTTTTGTATTCGGATATCCCTGAATTCCCTCGAACAGAGTTCCGAAATGATCTTCCGTACATCCGGCCCAGTATTTCAGTCCCAGTCTGTTCTCGATGGCCAGAATAATCTTTCCATCCGGTTTCAGATGTCTGGATATGATCTTAAGAAAATCCACATATGGGTTCTCACTCCGGATATAAGATTCCCCATACTCAAACACACCGATCAGGGTAATATAATCATATTTTTCTGTCAGATTCTTCTCTATCTCCTGAAAGTTTCCCACAAGAATCCGAAGGTTATCCTGATCCTGATGTCGGTATGCATTGATCTTGCTTCTCTTCATCGAAAGCTCAATACAGGTAACTTCTTTCGCTTTCTCACACAGAGCACCTGTGACGGCCCCACATCCGGAACCGATCTCCAGGACCTTTTCCTCTCCGGTAAATGGAAGCCAGCTTAAAATATTCTCTCTGATATGAGAGAAATGATAAAGAATCGGCCAGCTCTCCCGTTCACTGATCACTCTGTTAAATTCTTCCGGTGCAAAATCTCTGGAAATTGCAAGCATTTCATCTTCTATCGCACCATCACTATATAAATCCTTTCCCGGATAGCACGTAGTATCCAGAATTACTTTTCCGATTTTTTCTTCCATATATTTCCCTCGCGCTGATTTTTATTCACTGCATCGTCCTGAAACGTGTTTCAAACACGCTTTCCTATATCCTGTCACCGGCATCAAAAAGTTACAGGCTATTCCCCACACTGAACTTCCACTTTAGAATCCATGTCATAAAAACCAACTGTATTCTTGCTGGAGATCACCGTAATATTACATGCATCATAAAGTCTGTGGAACACTGTGAAGTCTCCATTCTTATATCCGGTGCAGCCAAATGACAAAAGATATTCGCCACCCTGAAGGTTCATCGTCTGGGTAAATGTTACCGTACATGTATCACCCTTACCGGAACGCTCAACTTTAGCATTCTCATACATGGTATTCGTGCCTGTGATTTCTGTACCCTGGATGTTTTTGAATGTATATGCCATGATCGGTTCCTGAATATCCTCATTGAACCGGACTTTCATGCGGATTTTGAATTCGCTGCCTTTCTCTATCGTATTGGAGCACATTCCCTTGTCATCAATCACTCTGAAATCTGTGATCTCTGCGATACGGCTTCCATATTCCAGCATATTCGGATTCATCTGGAAATCTCCCAACTCCTCGCTGTTCTCCGCCGGAATCTGTTCCTCACTTGCGGATTCATTCTGCTTTACAGGGTTCTGACCTACGAGAAGCTGTTTATAAAGATCGACCATCTGCTTCGGTGAACCTTCATCCAGTTTCACGCCTTTGTTCAAAAGCACAACTCTGTCACAATATTTTGAAACACTGCTGAGGTCATGACTTACAAAGAGGATCGTCTTGCCCTGTTTCTTAAATTCTTCAAATTTATGATAACACTTTGCCTGGAAGAACACATCACCTACTGATAACGCCTCGTCTACGACCAGAATCTCAGGATCAATATTGATTGCAACAGCAAAAGCCAGACGCACGAACATACCGCTGGAATATGTTTTGACAGGCTGATGAATAAAATCTCCAATATCTGCAAATTCCAAAATGTCATCCAGTCTGGCATCTATCTCTTCTTTTGAAAAACCGATCATCGTTCCATTCAGATATACGTTCTCAAGTCCGGAATATTCCATATTAAATCCGGCACCTAATTCCAGCAGGGCAGAAATTCTTCCATCTACCTTCACCTCCCCCGAAGTAGGAGTCAGAACACCTGTGATGATCTTTAAGATCGTTGATTTACCGGAACCATTGGTTCCGATAATTCCCACGCATTCGCCCTCATAAATATCAAAATTCACATCATGAAGTGCATAATGCTCTTTATAGAGTTTCTTTCTGGTAAGCCCAAGCGCTTCTTTCAATCTGTCTGAAGGCTTATCATATAATTTATACATCTTGGTGAGATCTTTCACCTGAATTACTTTCTTGTTCTCCACATTATTTCCTTTCCGATCAGGCGGATCATCATCCGCTTCGTTACTTACCTATAACCAAATGGGCACCTGACAGCCTTTTACAAACAAATCAGCTGACAGGTATTCCGGATTTTCAGGTCATTACAAAACATCCGCAAAATGAATGCGCAGACGTTTAAATACCCATCCTCCGAATACGAAACACAAAATCGTAAACACCCAGAAATAAATGGTCCAGCCTGCATGTTCCCAGAACCAGGTCTTCATCAGAAATGTGTCTCTGTATCCGGAAACAATATAATACATTGGATTCAGTTTCAGAATCTTCATAATAATCGGATGCCCCTGTAAAGGAGTATTCTCAACGATCCACATGATTGGGGTCAGCCAGACACCTACCTGAAGCACAATATTGATAATCTGTGTCAGATCCCTGAAAAAGATTACGATTGCGCTGGTAGCATAGGATAATCCAAGCACCAGAAGGAACACACATCCACTGTAATAAATAATCTGCAGATAATAAAGATCCGGCAACTTCCCGTAAGCTGCATACAGAATAATCGTAAACAATACAAAGAATGCATGTACAAACATCGCAGAAATAATCTTGACCACCGGGAGCACACTGATATTAAAAACTACTTTTTTTACCAGATAATTATATTCCAGCAGAGAGTTCGTTCCGCCGATCAGTGCGTCCTGGAAAAAGAACCATGGCACGATACCGGCAACCAGATAGAGAACAAACGGAACTCCCAGATCTCCGGTTCCTGAACGAAAGCCTACAGAGAACACAAACCAATATACAAGAATCGTGATCACAGGCTGAATAAATGCCCATACGATTCCCAGATAAGAACCTGCATATCTTGTCTTAAAATCATTCTTTGCCAGCTTTGCCACAAGCCGTCTGTTTTTATAAATATCCTTTGGTAAAGAAAAAATCGTATCCAATCTCTCGTTCTCCTATTTGCGGTAATCCTTAAAGCTTCCCCATTTTGTATCTTTGTCAGAAAAGCTTAATTCCATTCCTTCCGGAATTGGCCATTCTACTCCGATATCCGGATCATTCCAGATCAGTCCGCCTTCATCGTTTGGATGATAAAAATCAGAGCATTTGTAAACAAACTCCGCATGATCAGAAAGTACAAGGAATCCATGTGCAAATCCCTTAGGAATGAAGAACTGTTTCTTGTTCTCAGCAGAAAGTACAACGCCAAACCATTTTCCATAGGTTTCGGAACCCTCACGAAGGTCTACAGCCACATCAAATACTTCTCCATTTACAACACGTACAAGTTTATCCTGTGGGTAATTGATCTGGAAGTGAAGTCCACGGAGCACGCCTTTGTGGGAACTGGACTGATTGTCCTGCACAAATTCAACATCGATTCCCGCTTCTTTAAAGTCATTGTAGTTGTAAGTTTCCATGAAATATCCTCTGGCATCTCCGAAAACTGTAGGCTCTACTACTTTTAATCCCTTGATTCCACCACATTCTGTTACTTTAATTTTTCCCATTTTGTTTTCCTCTTTTCTGTTTATCTATAATATTTTTTCTCTTTCTTCGACAATGCGATCAGAAGAATAATCAGAATCAGGATCATCGCAGCACCTATTCCCAGCAGTATTTTTCGCAGCTGCGGTATCCCTGTAGAACTTTTTGAATTCTGAGAACTCTCCTGAACTTCTTCATCTGTATTTTCGGACGTATCCGTTCCCACTGACTGGCCAGCATCAGACGAATCCGCTGTTCCATTCTCCGAAACAATATCTGCCGCCGGCTCTGGTGTCGGTGTTGCCTCAGGAACCATTACACTTCCTACCATATAATCTCCATAATAATAATTATCTATGATTTCTCCATCTGACGGTTCCTCTCTAACAGTCAGGTTATCCACAGTCACGCCATTCGGGACAAGTACTTCTCCACCATTTACCTGAAGCTTTGTGAAATTCTGGTACCCATAATTAAACATCGCTGTGGAATCTGTGCTGGCGATTGCAAGATCTGCCGCCTTCATGGTGACCGCAATATAAGTAGTTCCATTCTTCTCAACGGCCGTTACAAGAGTATTGCCCGCCTCGCTGGTATATCCTGTTTTTCCGCCAATGCATCCGTCATAATAATAGCTGCTCTCCGGCGCAAGCATCGGGTGATGTGTATGCAGCACCCTTGACTCACTGTTCATGTTTGTCGGTTTGATCGTATAATCTGTAATGCCAATGATCTTGCGGAATTTCTTATTCTTAAGACCTTCCCGCATAATCAGTGCCATATCGTGTGCTGTAGAATAATGATTTGGATCCGGAAGACCGCTTGCATTTGCAAAATGCGTATTCGTGCATCCAATCTCTGCCGCACGCTGATTCATCATATCAATAAAATTCTGTTCCGTACCGCCTACATGTTCCGCGATCTGAGCTGCAACCTCATTTGCCGATCGGATAATAAGTGCGCAAAGGCATGCTTTCATGCTCATTACTTCCCCAACCTGCATTCCGATATTTCCTGAATCCCAGCTGATGTCGCGTGTTCCGGTTTCGGTGAAGACCACATCTTCTTTCATTGAGCAATTCTCCACAGCAAGCAGCAGCGTCATAATCTTCGTGATACTTGCAGGATAACGAATCTCATCTCCGCCTTTGCTATACAGAAGGACTCCGCTGTCCGCATCCATCAGCACGCCTGTCTCTGATGTAATCTCCGGACCTGTCGGCCAGCCGGAAATTTCATTTGTTGAAATAGTTGCCGCATCAGCACTCTGTACGCCCGCTTCAGATGTTGTATCCGTCTGCGTCGTTACCTCCGCAGCACTACAGATCTGTACAGATGTCATTGCGATCACACCTGCGAGAATTGCAGCCTTACATAAATGTTTCCATTTTTTCATAATATATCCTCTTGTTGAATAAAATCAAAACTCATCGAATGAAGCAATCGTATCTGTGATATATTTCACATCTTCCATATCCAGATTATAAAACATCGGCAGTCTCAGCAGACGTTCGCTCTCTTTTGTAGTATAAACATCTTCCCCGGAAAATCTGCCAAATTTCTGTCCGGCAGGAGCAGAATGAAGCGGTACATAATGGAATACGCTGCAGATTCCTTTTTCCCTCAGATACTTGATCAGACGTGTTCTTACCTGGATATCGCGAACTTTAATATAGTACATATGTGCATTATGGCTACATTGTTCCGGCACATATGGCTGTTCAATCTTGCCCTCAGCTGCAAGATGCGCCAGGTTTTTATTATAATAATTGTAGATTTCCATTCTTTTATTGAAAATCTTTTCACGCTCCTCCAACTGTGCGTACAGATATGCTGCATTCAGTTCACTTGGAAGGTAAGAAGATCCATAGTCCATCCACCGGTATTTATCTACCTGTCCCCGGAAAAATTTACTTCTGTCAGTGCCTTTTTCCCTCAAAATTTCTGCTTTTTCCTGATATTCATCATTATTAAAGAGGATTGCTCCGCCCTCTCCCATAGTATAATTCTTTGTCTCATGGAAGCTGTAACAGCCAAAATCTCCAATCGTACCAAGCGCTTTGCCTTTATAAAAGGCGTCCACTCCCTGGGCCGCATCTTCAACAACTTTAAGATTATATTTCTTTGCAATTGCCATGATCGTATCCATCTCACAGGCAACTCCGGCGTAATGAACCGGCACGATCACCTTGGTTTTCTCCGTGACTGCTGCCTCGATCAGTTTCTCATCAATATTCATTGTATCCGGTCTGATATCAACAAATACGATCTTCGCTCCCTTTAACACAAATGCATCCGCCGTTGACACAAATGTATAAGACGGCATGATCACCTCATCTCCCGGTTTGATGTCACAAAGGTGTGCTGCCATTTCCAGTGCATGTGTACATGATGTCGTTAACATGACATGCTTTATATTAAAATGCTCCATCATCCACTGAGAGCATCTTTTCGTATATTCTCCGTCTCCGCAGAGCATTCCTCTCTGCACTGCATCACGGATGTAGTCAAATTCCCTGCCGGTAAAAGCAGGTCTGTTAAAATCAATCATCTGTTTTCTTTTTCCTTCTCATATTCAGGTATCTTATTTCTGTAGGCTACTTCTTGCCCTTTTGGATCCCGGATACTCATTTCACTGAAAAATTTCCTAGTTTCTTTCTCCAGCTGTCCCCGGGTATCTGCTTCTATATAATATAACGCAAGATACGGATTTGGTCCGTATTCTATCACGTTTTCTCCCTCTTTATAAAAGATCCATGGTTTTACAACGCATCTCTCCTGTGCCAGCTGATATGCTGCTTTCTGATCGGCAATCTGAAGCTGTCTTCCCTGAAAATACAGCACAGCCCCATATTTCGAAGGAGCGTAAATATCATGCTGTGCAAACATTGTCTGTATCTTATCTTTCTCATAAAGATAATTCAGCAGAAGTTCTTCTATCGAAAATCCATATACCATATCTGTCAGCTCATGCTCATAGCCAAAGAAACGCCCCGCAATCTCGCAGACCTGAATTCCTTTATCCGGTTTCCAGAAAAACTGCATAGACAATGCTCCCTCCATCTGTCCTGTATGCCGGATATATCTTTGCAGAACATCTGTGGCATTCTTTTCAACCTCTGACAAAAACCTGGATGGATAAACATTCCGGGTGCTGATTGGAAGCATTCCCTCTTCCACTTCCGTTTTCTCACGGTCTGCAATGCTGATTACATTTACTTCTCCATCCATGACCCATGTCATCATATTAAATTCAAATCCATCATTGTATTCTTCGATCAGAATCTCCTGACAGTTTGTATATTCTGCTGTCTGCGACGCCTTGGTAACAATTTCATCCTGGTCGTGAATGATAAATATTCCCCTTGAGCCATATTTATCCAGTGGTTTACTGATAAGTGGATATTGCAGACCTGAAACAGATTTCTGTATCTCCTCCTCAGAGCCTTGTTTCAGTAAATCTACAGGCACTTTGCGAAATCCCGGTGTCGGCAGCCCAAGCTTATCCAGCACTTCTCTGCACGCAGATTTATCTCTGTACCATGGAAGCTGTTCAGGTTTCAGATAACAAGGCAGCCCGGCCTTTGCCGCGATCTTTACCATACATTCTAAAAGCAAATCTGAAAATGATGTAATGATCCCATCTATCTTTTCTTCTCTGCACATCTGAGCAATAGAGTCAATGTCCGTCACAGGGATCGTATAATCCTTATCTGCATATTTCCTCGCGATACCATCCGGATAGCCGTCACATACAACAACCTCATAGCCTCTTTTTTTCGCTTTCTGAACCAGTTCTGTAAACTCTCCGAGCGTACCCAGAATCAGTACTTTATGTTTCATTCCAATTCCTCACATTCTCTGACAACAGCCGCCATATATTTCATATCCTCTGCATCATAGCGCTGGTCGCATGGCAATGGCAGAATATTGGCCGCCCAGGTATATTCCAGACTGTTTTTCTCACAGTTCTCAATAATATTTTTCCAGTAAGTAGGTACAAATATCTTCTTTGCCGCAAGGCGCCTGCGAAGTTCAAGACCATTCGCATGAAAATATGGATAGGCAAAAGGTCCTTCCGGTATGATTTCATTGAATATATTCTCTGATGGAAGCAGTTCTCTCAGAATCTGATAATTCTGCTCTCTTCTTTCTTTCGCACTGTCATAATCCACCGCTTTTAGCAGATTTTGTGTAAGTCTGGACATCTGCCTGATTTCCATTCCATCATACTTCGCTGCATTCGCAAGCATATCTTTATAATATGTTCCCGCATCCTGCTCATAGCGTCCCAGAATATGTTTCATACGCTCTGCAGAATAATCCGGTATGTTGTTCTCCGTCAGCTGTGCTTCTGTTGACAGATAAGCCCCGTCACTGACACCCCAGAATTTCCTGCATGAATAAAGCGTATCAATTCCTTCTAACGGTTTCTGGAAAAATGCATGGGTGTGATCCACAATAATATTTTCATAAATTCTTTTATATTCCAGAATCTTAGAATCTGTCAGCTGTCCATAATAGTTTACCAGATACAGATACTCCCCGTTTGTAAGCTGCTTCTTGGGATAGATAACCTCCAGTTTCTCATTCAGATGATAAAATTCTGTCTGTATCTGATTCTCCTGGCAGGTATGCACTACAGATTCACACAGAAAATAAGGAAGAATAACTTTCTTGCATCCGCGGCTCTGTAACAGCCATAACAAAGCCGTTCTTCCGAGGTTCACCCTATATAAATCAGAATAGTATTCCTTACCCGGCATTTCTTCCAGTTGAAAATATCCACCGATTTCCTTCGCCATTATTCGTCTGTATCCTCCTGACGTATTACATAATGCGGCATTTTCTTCGCTTCGTTAAGAATATTCATCAAGTAAATTCCCATAATTCCGATTGATAACAGGATTAGGCCAAAAAATGCCAGCATAACCAGCATTAATGAAGTCCATCCCTGTACAGACACTCCCATGGTAAAATACCTTACCAGATAATAAATCGCCATTATTACACTTGCCAGAAAGCTGACAATTCCAATATTTCTAACCAACAGAAGTGGAAATGCGGTATGTGCAGTGATGTCATAAATCAAATCCTTTACCAGTCTCTTAAAAGAATAGCCGCTCTTGCCATAAGCTCTGTCTGCATGCTGAACCGGAACATTGATAATACGGTTTGAGCTTAAGATCAGAAGATTTCCAATCTGCGGAAGGTATGTATTTGTCTTGATCATCGCATCCACAAGAAATCTGCGGATCAGTCGATAGCTAGTGATCTGAAGATCGGGATCTTTCCCAAGCATTTTGGATGTTGCCCATACCGAGAACTTTGTTCCAAGCTTGCGGATCGGACCATGTTTTCTGCCCTCATAGCTTGCGATGATAACGTCCACATCCGGTCTCTCCTGCATGGTTCTTACCATCTTTGGCAGTTCCTCCGGCTGATGCTGAAGGTCATCATCCATAGTTACTACAAATTCTCCCCTTACATGTGCAAATCCGCATAAAAGTGCCGGATGCTGTCCGAAGTTTCGTGCCATCTGTATAATACGGACTCTGTGGTCTTTCTCCCTTAATTCTTTCATTATCTCATAGGATCTGTCCTTAGATCCGTCATCCACAAGAATCAGTTCAAAATCTTCTTTCAGAGTTTCCCGAAATACTTTCTCCAAACGAGTATATAGTTCTCCCAGTGTATGTTCAGAATTATATACAGGAACAACCACTGAATATAAGCTCATATTCATTTCCTCTTTCTTTTTCTCATCTTTTTGCAATCATTTTTATCATATCATTTTCACCATGCCTTTTCAAGTTTCATCCGGTACAAAACCTTGACTTCCCGGTGTTTTTATGTAAAATAGACTACATATGCAAATTAACCGGTGATTTATTGGTTTTATTGCTTATTTATAGTATGGTCGTATGTATTTACAAATATATTTTGTATATAAGAACACTGATATTAATCGAATCAGAGAAATTCCTTTCTTCAAATTTTATAATTTTATCATGGAGGTATCATGTCAAAGGTAAAAGATTACATACAGCTACATTTAAATATTCTGTTGTTTTCACTGACAAGTGTTTTTTCCAAATTTGCTTCTATTCAATATAACAGGCATGGTCTGAGCAGTCCTCTGCTTTATCTTTTTTTATTTCTGATGGTTGCCAACTGTGGAATCTATGCGATCACCTGGCAGCAAGTAATCAAGAAATTTTCCCTGTCCACCGCCTATGCAAATAAGAGCGTATATCTTTTATGGTCACAGATCTGGGCAGTTGTGGTCTTTCACGAAAATCTTTCTATCCAGAATATTATTGGTATCCTGGTAGTTTTATTCGGAGTATGGACGGTGCAAAGATATGAATAGAACATTTATTTTAATTATGCTGGGAGGAACTTTTTTCTCCGCAGTCTCTCAGATACTTCTAAAACAAAGCGCAAATATCAAATATGAAAACCGAATCCGGGAATATCTCAATTTCCGGGTAATTCTCTCCTATGCCATATTTATGCTGATTCTTCTGCTGAATACCTGGTGCTATACAAAAGTAGATATGCGCTATGGTCCTGTTATCGATACAGCGGCATATGTGTTTGTTCTTCTTCTCTCTCATTTCATTCTGAAGGAAAAGATTACAAAAGGAAAGATCATCGGAAATCTGATCATCATTGCCGGAATTCTAATCTATACGCTTTAAATTGTTTGTAACTGTTCAGTACCTTCACAGTTACGGGATAGCAGACTGCTGAATAGTTACAATTGTTTAACAAATATTGTCAGATAAATAGCCCCTTGCTTATTGCTTTTTGCAATTGAAGCAAGGGGCTTATTTAATAACTATCGTAACTGTTCAGTATCTCGCAGGAAGCAGGCTGCCGAATAGTTCTGGCTATTTATATTCTTTTATTTATTATACTGCCGGATCTGTAGGGTCGAAGTTAGCTGCTCCTCTTAATGGTGTCAGTGCCTTCTTTCCAAGCGGTCCCTTTAGTGCATCATCTGCTTTATAGGCTCCATCAAAAATATAAATCCTTGATCCATTACAATTATCATATACCCACTTTGCATCAGCAACACACGTTCTGATACACCCATGAGATGCCGGTGAGCCAAGTTTATTATATTCGCCTGCCGGAAGATTATAAGAGTTTGCCTGTCCACACGCTACGGAATGAACAAAGATTCCACCCTGTCCAGCTCCATCTACATGTGTTCCATACTGTCCCCATGATGGTCCCATTAACGGCTGCCATCTGGCACTTCTGCTCAAAGTATAGGGACCCGTAGGAGTTGGTGTACTCGCTAATCCTACAGATACACGAATCGTTTTCACCGGAATTGTTCTTGCTGAGTCAGCAAAAACTGTCATAACTCCATTTACTCTGTCTACCTGTACTGTATACGGACCGCTATATCTGCTGGTAAGATCTGTAATACGATATCCATTCTTATCAAAGTAATACAGGATACCATTCACTCTCATGCTCTTATTTGTTGCAAATCCGTTTCCGGTTGGATCTATGTATCTGACAAGGTTCTTTGTATTACTTACAACTACCCAGCCTGTCGTGTATTTACCATTTGCGTCCAGATAACCATTTACTCCGTTCTTTTTCATAAACTGGTTCGTCTGAACAACATAGTCTTTCAAATAGTAATAATTTCCACTATATTTTTCCCATCCACTTCTATACAGACTTCCTGTAGAAGATGCAATATACCATTTCTTTTTATAGCGCACCATTGTGCTCTTATATAATTTACCTTTATGCTCTGTAGAAGAAGATACTTCAAACAGATATTTCTTTCCATTAACTTCTGTTAAACCACTGGCAAGTTTTCCTGATGATCTGAAATAATATCCTGTGGAAGTCCATTTGTCTGTGTAATGATTTCCATTCGCATCAAAATACAGCCATCCAACATATTTGCCACTGGCAGTAACCAGTTTCTGCCATCCGTGTTTCTCAACTACGCGTCCCGGTGTACTTCCGAAATAATAGTAATGATTTCCTACTTTTGCCCATCTCCTGGTCCATGTAGCTCTCTTTCCGGTTGACCCAAAATAGTATCTGTAGTTCCTGTATTTTACAAGTTTATCTTTATAGATCGCACCATTCTTATCTGTACAATAATAGGAACCATTTGATGCTTTCTTCATAGTTGATTTAAGGACATATCCATTTGCATCCAGCAAATATGTACCTGTTCCCTTTTCAGGAATAACTGTGGCAACTATACCTCTTTTATAATACTTACCAATATCTGCAGGATTTCCGCCCTTTTTGAAATACAGCCAACGCTCTCCATTCGTGGTGTCTGAACGAAGCCATCCATTATGGAACATCTCTCCCGGAATTGTACTTGCCGGATCAAAGTAATATAAATTTGTTTCACCATTAGCTGTAATGGTAATCTCACCTGTCTTTGGCTTACCATTTGCATCAAGGCAATAATATTTTCCATTAATCTCAAAATATCCGGTATATGTACCTGCAGCCTTTGCTTTCTCCTCAAGATAGCTTACTGTCACCAGCTTGCCATTCTCATCATAATACTGGAACTGTGTTCCTGTCCATTTCCAAATGTTCTTCTCCTGCTGACCTACTGTAGATGTGTACGGAGTCACAGATTCTCCTTCACAGCCTGCGTAAACGACAGCTTCCTCTGCTGTTGTAAAATAAGACTGTGTGATCTCTTCCTTAATAATATCAGGTTCATCCTTATCTTCACCCTGAGCTGCTGTACCTGTAACATCCTGATGTACTTCAGCCTGTCCGGTTACAAGGATTCCATTCTCATCAAACAGATAATATCCTGTGTGAGTTTCTCCTTTATACTCAGTGCTGACCTTTACAATTCCATCAGCAGCGCTATAAAACTCATCAGCTGTCACATCCGTTGTATCTGCTGTGGAAGCCGGTTCAGTATCAGAAACATTAACAGCATCTGTGTTATCTGGTGTTTCAGTTCCATCAGCATCCATTTCTGCAGTATCCTGAGATAACTCCTCTGTTTCTCCCTGTACAACTTCTGCGGACTGTCCGCAGTCTGTATAAGATGCAGAAGCATCTTCTGATGCTGTGCTTGAAACTGTAGTCTGGGTTTTTGCAGGTTTTCGAAGTTTAAATCCGTTTTCTGTATTTACCCAGTCTTCTGCCTTTACAACAACAGCATCTGAACTGTCTGTTGTATCTGTTGTTACTGATGGTGTCTCCTCCGGCTGTGATGTCACATCACTTCCTGCTGAGAATACATCTTCTGTCTGATCCTGAGATGGCACATCTGTCGTCTCGTCTCCGGCTGAAAAAATATCTTCTTCTGAGGAAGCCTCCGGATCAGACTGCGCATCTACAGGCTCTGTGTCTGTTTCTGTCTCTGCCTGCACTGCAACAACGGAATTGCCATCAGGTGAAGTAAATGTAGCGGCACCCGCTTCACTGACAGTTGCCACCGTCATTACAAGACTTAATGTAACTGCAACTAATCTTCTTTTCACAATAATGTCCTCCTTTTTTATTCATGCTACTTTATGATGTTAGGACAAAAATATTTTGTTCCCGACAAGACATTGAACTGATAAATTATCACTCACCAAGTCCGCTGTCAATAGCTGCCACAAGATTCTCAAGAGCTTCCTGCTCGTCGATTCCCTCACAGGTAAGTTCTATTTCATCTCCGCATTTCACACATGCCCCAAGTACACTCAGTACACTCTTGGCATTTGCCATGCCTCCTTCATACACAAATGTTATCTGCGACTGATATTTCATTGCCTCATTGCACAAAATCCCCGCAGGTCTCAGATGAAGACCTGTGGGATTCTTAACTGTCACTTTCTTATTAACCATTGCATTGTTCCTCTTACTGCTGTCTGTCAGGCAAGCAGTGTTTTCCTACTCTTTACTGTCGTCAACTGCTGTTCCTGAGGAGATCACTACTTCTGTAGTCACATCCTCAACTGTCTCATATCCATCTGGCAGAACGACTTTAACAGGGACTTCATAATTTCCCTCTTTCTTACCATCCAGATCTATAGAGAGCTTTATATCTTTCTTCGCATCCAGATCATCCATATTCTTCGTATCTGACTTGATTCGAAGCTCTATCTGCGCTGTCTCAAATGTCACCTGAAGATCATCCGGTTTATTCTTAACCTCTATATTCTTGGTAGGAATATCAAACTCTTTACTTCCGACAGGCAGGATATTTACCGTTACCCATACATCCTCACTGGAGTCACTGGTAAGCTTCACATTATCCGGAAGAAGATTGTTAAGACTGATCTTCTTCTCCACATCTTTCGATTCTCCTGAAATGTCAATGCTGTCTGCTGGTATTGTAATTACGTTATTATTCTCAGCAAGGCTCTCCAGTCCTTCTGTACTGCCAGCAACACTGATAGTATCCGGTACTGTTTTAACAGAACCTACCTCATATCCATCTGCAGGTGTTCCTACATAGCTTGCTGAAATCCCTACTCCCTGACGGATTTTCCATAATCTTGCAGTCACTACAACTTTTGCATTATTTTCAATTCTCAGTGAATTCATTTCAGAATCAGAAAGTGCTTCCTGATTTTTATCAATGATCGTAAGATTTACATCCTGTGTAAAATCCTGTGTATTTCCATCCAGTTCAATCGTAGCATTTACTTTATCTATTTTATTCACCAGAGTCTTAGGACCTGTAATCCTTACTTTTTCCGGATTAGCTGTCAAGCTTCCCACTTCGTAATCCTTGCCGGGTTTTGTGTCGCCTCTACTGACATTGACCACAAATTCCTGTGTCTCTTTCTCATCAAGATTTACACTCAGATTCTGTGGGGTAACCTTGATATCATTTGAAGATACTCCCGGAACTGAACAGGTAACTGTAATAGGCACCATGACAGGATTCGTATCCAGGCTTACGGCCTGCTGTAAATCTGCCACTGCTGAGATATCTGTCACCTTGATCTTGTCCCTGATTTTCTTACTCGCCGTAATAGCAATCTTAATCGAATCCTGATTCTGCTCCGGCATACACATCTTTCCGATCGTATCGGAAGATTCCACATATTCTTTGTTGATCAGTTCCACATCATTGATCGTGTAATAATTAGTACCTATCGGATTGTCTATATTTACAACGATCAGCCATAGCACAACAGCTACTGCAACAGACATGATTTTCAGAGGTATATTATCTGTTATTTTTCTCTTCTTCATGCTTCACTCTTCCTTTCAGTAAATGACGAAGTTTGCTGTTGTCTACAATCTGTTTGTTCTGTGCTTTCACAAGAATCTCTCTGAGTCTGGCACTGTTCACTCCCCGAATCAGTCTTCCTCCCTGAGCTACAGATACCTGTCCTGTCTCTTCTGATACAATGATCGTAACAGAATCGGTCTGCTCACTGATTCCAACACCGGCTCTGTGTCTTGTTCCCAGCTGTTTACTCAGCTCCATATTGTCAGACAATGGAAGATAGCACGTTGCTGCTACGATTCTGTTTTCTCTTACAATAACAGCTCCATCGTGAAGGGGTGTATTATGTTCAAATATATTAATGAGAAGCTGACTTGTAAGAATCGCATCCAGATTAATACCAGTTCTGATATAATCGGTCAACAGCTCGTTCTGTTCAATTACGATCAGCGCCCCGGTCTTGACTTCTCCCATATCAAAACATGCCTTTACCAGTTCACTGATTGTTTTATCTGTAAATCGTTCCTTCACTTCTTTACCCGCATCAAACGGTATCAATGAAGCCATGATTCGCTTCTGCCCAAGCTGCTCCAGAACTTTTCTAAGCTCCGGCTGAAAAATAACGATCACGCCAACGATCAGCGTACTCGCCAGATTTGAAAAAATCCAGAGGATCGTATTCATTTTAAAAATATACGCTATCAAAATAAAGAGGAGAACAACCAGTATACCCTTTAACAGTGTATACGCATGGGTATATTTGATCCACACCATAAACTGATATACAAAAAATGCGATCAGTGCAATCTGTATAATATCAATGATCCCGATCTTCGGAAATGCCAGCCTTGATAAGATTTCTATCAGATTTCCTGAAATATTCTGCATACAGTTCTCCTTTCCTTATCATTCTGTGCCAGAGTGATAATTGCCGCTCTTCACTCCATTCTCAGTAACTTAAATTTATAAATTTTAGTAACTGTAAAGCTGCTGAACAGTTACAAATTTTTTAATGACTCTTCCAGTTTCTTTTCAAAGTCAACACTGTCAATATCTTTTTTGTGCTCTACAGGTGCCGCATCTTCTGATGTCTGCACTACTTTCTCCTCACCATGAAAAATAGGATTGGCATAAGACACGATATTATCCTGTGACTGTTTCTCACTTTTTGCAGAATCACCGTTAATTTTCTTTATGCTTCTCTCAGAAGTTGTAACTGTCGCCTTCGGAACAGCCTTCACATAATAGTAGTACTCGTCATCTTCATATTCCAGTCTCTCTGTGCGGGTATAGTCACCGCCAAACACAAAGAATTCCAGCACCAGTCCGACTACTACAGAAATCACAGTATAAATAATCAGTGTGATCACATCAATGCTCACTTCAAAATAAAATCCGCCGGCAAGAACTACCAGAACATATACAACACCTCCCGCAACAATAGCAACTCTCCATGCATAATCAAAAGAGCGGGTACGGATAAGGTTCACCAGTAAAACCACAGCAACAAAAGCAACAACTGTGATCCACATTCCCCAGTTCTGTACAATTCCATCTGCCAGGAGTTTTAATTTGTCAGCCATGACAATATCTGCATTCTCCAGAATCTTATGCTGCACACGTATAAAACGGATAAAATAATATATGATAACACCACAGCCTGCCGGAAGCGCGGAAAATGCACTGCACAGAAGCCCGCTTCCGATAGGAAGGAGTGCAGGAATACCTATGCCAAAAGAAAGCGGGGTAAATACAAGTACCAAATTATTGCCTGCGCTGAATCTCAGGAACAAAATTGTCATAAACAAAATCAGAACCAGCATAAATCCGGCCACTTCTATTCCAACAGCATAACTATGCGCGATCATTAATAAAAATCCGGCAAAAATCATCACTCCGGAAGGTAATATCGAACAGATCAGCGCAAGGATCAGTACAATAAATATATTATTAAGCTGTGTCATATATCCCATGTTCATATTGATCCATGTAAAATAAACAAATGCCAGAACAAAACGCAAAACAGGCAGGATATAAATCTCATACTGACTGTACAAATTCTTTATTTTCTGTTTTAATTCAAGTAATGCTGTCATTTCTTATATCCTCCTGAAACTCCTCGGGCTGAGGATTTTTTCTCTTCGCGGCTGTATATTTTATTTAACTGAGTGAGTTCTTCATAATAATTCTTCACACTCTTCTTTGCCTTGTGGTACTTCACAGTATACTGGATGTATGTCAGAACTGAAAAAAATATCAGTACTACTACATAACCCAGAATTGCCTCCACGCCCACTGAGACAAGGTTCATCTTATGGATATTATCTATCAGATATTCCCCAAAATATGCTGCAATACCGGCCAGAACCAGACAATATCCAATCGTAACCAGAAAAAAGTTCTTAATCATGGCAAGTCCGATATAATCACTTCTATAGTACTTGCTGACCGGAAGATACTTTTTTCCCTCACCCTGTTCATACATAGCAAGTTTGTTCATGATCTTTATCTTCTCTTCATTTAACATAAATTACTCCTTACTGTACGCTTTCCCTTTTATTACATATCCTGATACCTGATGATCACTGTTATTGTATCTATCCGCATTTCACGCTGATCCGTATTGGTATCATTATATAATCATACAGATTAATTGTAACATATCTCATTATGTATGAAAAGCATTTTTTCGGTTAGCAGCCGCTCCTGTTTAGCAGCCGCTCCATACCAGTAACATTTGTTACTATTCTCACGCACGTCCTATACAGACTGTAAGAAAATAAATATTTTTTGCGCCTCTTTTCCGAAGGCATCCTGCCATGGCATCTATAGTACTTCCTGTCGTGTATACATCATCTATCACCAGAATATCTTTCCCTCTGATATTCTTTGTTACGAGAAAAGCTTTCTCCAGATTTTTTCTTCTCTGCATAGCATTCAGCTTCTTCTGCGATTTTGTTTTTACAACTTTCTGTACCAGATTCGTATCCACTGGAATCCCTGTATAGCAGCTAAGTCTCTCTGCCAGATATGCAGCCTGATTAAATCCTCTTAAGCGTTCTTTTGACTTATGTATGGGAACCGGCACGATTAGATCCGGCTTCCACTGATTCAGATTTTTCCAGGCATATCGATACATTGCTTTCGCATAAAAATCTCCATATTCCCGGCATCCATAATATTTATATCTGGTAACAGACCTTCTCATTATGCCATCATAAACAAAAATACCTCTTCCCTGGTCAAATATATGTGTATGTTTTTGGCAGTCTTTACAGTATTCTCCCTCTTCTATGGGTTTTCCGCATTTGTAACATCTCGGATGTCCAATCGGTCGAAGCTTCTTTTCACATTCAGGACAGATCATCCTTCTCTGATCCTTCAGAATTTTCTGACAGACCGGACAGCATCTCGGGTAAAAAATATCAAGAATTTTTCTCAGCAATCACTTTACTCCTGCTTTTTACTTCTATTTTTCTTTCAATTTTTATTATTTTCTTTTTATCTGTTTTCGTTACCGTTTTTATTTCGCGAAGTCTCTTTCACCTTCATTCTCCATAGTGTCACTCAGCTCTATAATGCGCTCATCCAGCGCACTGTATCGCTTCTGCTGTTTCTCATTGCGGATCATCTCTGCAAAGGTTTCCTCATTTCCCACCACAGTTACACATTTTCTTGCTCTGGTAACAGCAGTATAAAGGAGATTTCTGTTTAACAGCATTTGCGGTCCGGAAAGCAACGGAAGAATCACTGCCGGATATTCAGTTCCCTGGGATTTATGAATTGTAATGGCATACGCAAGTTCCAGTTCTTCTAACTGTTTGAACGAATAAATTGCGAAACGTCCATCCTCAAATTCCACTTCTGCAGTCTCGGCAAATTCATTGATTTCCGTAAGAATCCCGGTATCTCCATTAAATACACCAATACCTTTGTCTATAACAATTCCATATCGCCCCCGAATTTCCCACTCCATCTGGTAATTATTTCTGATCTGCATCACTTTATCACCAGTACGGAACAGACGGTCGCCGACTGCTTTCTCAGGCTTTCCGTCTTCCGGCGGATTCAGATATCTCTGCAGAATCTGATTCAGACGTTCCACACCTAAGAGTCCCTTTCGCATAGGTGTCAGTACCTGTATCTCAAATGGTTTTGCATCTACATATCGTGGCAATTTTTCCTGAATAAGAGCAATCACTACTCTTATGATGATATCTGCATCATATCTCTTCAAAAAAAAGAAATCACGGCTTTTATTATTGATCTGTACTTGCTCCCCTTTATTTATTTTATGGGCATTCACAACAATATCACTCTCAGAAGCCTGACGGAAAATCTTCGTCAGTTCTACCACCGGAAAACGTCCGCTTCGAATAATATCTCTCAGGACATTACCCGGTCCCACACTCGGAAGCTGATTCTCATCTCCTACCAGAATCAGCCTGGTTCCGGTCGTTACTGCAAGAAGCAGCGAGTGCATCAGATGAATATCCACCATGGACATCTCATCAATAATGATCACATCCGCTTCCAGAGGATTCTGCGCGTTTCTTTCAAATTTGGCAGAATGGCCATCCCGTTCCTCCTCCGGCATTCCATTTAATTCCAAAAGACGGTGAATCGTCTGCGCTTCATATCCGGTAGTTTCTGTCATTCTCTTCGCAGCACGTCCGGTAGGTGCAGCCAGTCGAAGTTCAGCTCCCTCACCCTCAAAGAAACGAATGATTGCATTGATCGTTGTTGTTTTACCTGTACCCGGTCCTCCCGTCAAAACAAACAATCCATGACTCGCAGCCTCCGTCACTGCCTTCTTCTGCATCTCATCCAGGACAGTTCCTGTCTCTTTTTCGATCATCAGGATTCTCTTCTGAACAAGCTGCTCATCCTCAGGGCACAAAACATTCAGTTCATTAAGCATACGGGCAGTATTTAATTCCAAATAATAATACTGAGACGGATAAACTATGGTTTCTCCATTCTTTTCTTTAAGCACCAGTTTCCTGTCAATAACCATGTCCATGAGATGCTTCTCCATATAGGACTCGTTAACACCCAGAAGTCTGGCACATCTTGTAAATAGCTGCTCCTTTGGAAGGTATGTATGTCCTTCCCCTGAAGCCTGTAGGAGAGTATACAACATTCCACTTCGGATTCTGTAATCTGAATCTGCATGGATTCCGATCCTTGCCGCAATCTCATCCGCAATTTTAAAACCTACTCCTGAAATATCCTCTGCAAGCCTGTATGGATTTTCCTGCAGAACCGTATAGACAGATTCTTTATATTTCTGATAGATCTTTGCGCCCAGATTCAGAGAAATACCATATTTCTGTAAAAAGATCATAGCCTTTCGCATATCTGCTTTCTCAGTTACCTGAGCTGCGATTTCCCTTGCTTTTTTTTCGCTGATTCCCTTAACTTCGGCCAGTCTTTCCGGTTCTTCTTCTACAATACGAAGTGTATCCTGGCCAAACCTGCGTACGATTCTGGCTGCCAGTGCAGCTCCGATTCCCTTAATGGCTCCCGATCCCAGATACCTCTCTATGGCATATGTATCTTCCGGCATTTTCTCTACAAAAGAACTGATCTGAAACTGTTTTCCATAGACCGGATGATGCGTGTATACTCCTGTTGCCTCAATCGTGGCTCCCTGTGTAATTGTCGGGAAACTGCCCACACAGGTCAGTTCTTCCTCTTTTTTTGTATCTTTTAATACCATAACGGTATATCCGTTATCTTCATTTCTGAAAATAACATGATCTATGTATCCTGTAACAGTCTCGCTCATGTATTCCTCCTGGTTTCTTCCGAGTCATCTGTTTCCTACCTAAAGATACTGGAATAAAAGTCTTTTAATCCCTTGGTATCTAAAAAATAACATGTAACGCAAAAAGGCACTGCATATGCAGTACCTCCTGCTTTATCCATCAAATCGTGCCATTACCTCTGCATATTTTCCGGTCCCTACCGCAACTACGCTCATTGCATCCTGTACTGTCAGAGTGCTCACTCCTGTTCTCTGTTCAATCAGAGAATCCATACCATGAAGAAGTGCACCACCACCGGTAAGTACAATTCCTCTGTCCACAATATCAGCAGCCAGTTCCGGCGGAGTCTTCTCCAGAACACCATGGACGGTCTCAACAATCTGTCCTGTGGCATCCTTTAACGCCACACGTATCTCTTCAGAAGTAAGTGTCACCGTCTTTGGCAGACCTGTGATCACATTTCGTCCTTTTACTTCCATGGTTCTCGGATTCGATTCCTCAATAGCAGTTCCGATCTGAATCTTAATCTTCTCTGCCATATCTTCTCCGATAAAAAGGCCATGATTCTTTCTCACATAATTTAAGATAGCCTGATTAAAAGTATCTCCGGCAACCTTTACGGAGGCAGAAACTACAACTCCCGCCAGAGAAATAACCGCAATATCTGATGTTCCTGCTCCAATATCCACAATCAGATTGCCAAATGGCTTCGTCACATCAACTCCGGCTCCGATTGCCGCTGCAATAGGCTCCTCCACCATGTAAACATCCCTGGCTCCGGCCTGATAAGTTGCCTCCTCTACAGCCTTTCTCTCAATCTCTGTAATTCCACTTGGAACACAGATCGTGATCCTTGGCTTACGAAAGGCTCTTCTGCCTATCGCCCTGGATATAAAATATTTCAGCATTTTCTCTGTAACTGTATAATCAACGATCACACCCTGCCTGATTGGACGGATAATCTCCATATCTGAAGTAATACGTCCCTCCATCATACGGGCTTCTTCACCGATTGCTCTTATTTTTTCTGTATTTTTATCATAAACTACGATCGAAGGTTCGTTTAATACAAGTCCTTTTCCCGTAGAATAGGCCAGACTGTTTCTGGTTCCCAGGTCAATTCCAATATCACTTGCCGGCATGGAAATCCCCTTTCTTAATTTTTATCTATGGTTGATTTTAATATTCTCAATCTGCTTCCGCTACTTGCTCATAACCGAATAACTGCTCCGCAGTTTATTCGATTAAATCGCTTCTATTATATACAACTTCCAGCCAAAAGAAAAGCCCTGCTTAATTTTCCAGATATTTTTTTACATATTTTCCCGTATAGGAAACCGGTGACTGTGCAACTTCTTCCGGAGTTCCCTGTGCTACTACAGTTCCACCCTTGTCCCCACCTTCCGGGCCAATGTCGATAATGTAATCTGCTGTTTTAATCACATCCAGATTGTGTTCAATAACAACTACCGTATTACCGCCTTCAGATAATCTCTTCAGAATCTCCACCAGTTTATGCACATCCGCAAAATGAAGTCCCGTCGTTGGCTCATCCAGAATATAGATTGTCTTTCCGGTGCTTCGCTTACTCAGTTCCGCAGCAAGTTTGATTCTCTGTGCCTCTCCTCCGGAAAGTTCTGTAGAAGGCTGTCCCAGACGAATATAGGAAAGCCCGACATCATACAGTGTCTGTATCTTTCTTTTAATAGAAGGAACATTTTCAAAAAATGTCAATGCTTCCTCTACAGTCATATTCAGTACATCATAAATGCTCTTATCTTTGTATTTTACTTCCAGAGTTTCTCTGTTGTATCTCTTACCTTTGCAGACTTCACAAGGCACATACACATCCGGAAGGAAATGCATTTCTATCTTGATGATACCATCGCCGCTGCATGCCTCGCATCTGCCACCCTTTACGTTAAAGCTGAAACGGCCTTTCTTATATCCTTTTGCTTTGGCGTCTGCTGTTGCGGCAAAGAGATCACGAATCTGATCGAACACACCTGTATAAGTCGCAGGGTTTGAACGCGGTGTACGTCCGATCGGCGACTGGTCAATATTGATCACTTTATCCAACTGGTCTACTCCCAGAATATCCTTATGCTTACCCGGAATCACTCTGGCGCGGTTCAGATCTCTTGCCAGATGCTTATACAGAATCTCATTGATAAGTGAACTCTTACCAGATCCTGAAACACCTGTGATACAGGTCATAATCCCCAGTGGGATCTTCACATCAATATTCTTAAGATTATTCTCTGCTGCCCCCTTGATTGTAAGGAATCCTGTCGGTTTACGTCTCTCCGTTGGTACCGGAATCTTTAACTTTCCGCTCAGGTAAGCTCCTGTGATAGAATTCTCATTCTTCATCAGGTCCTCTGCTGTTCCCATGGCAACCAGTTGTCCACCATGTTCTCCCGCTCCCGGACCGATATCCACAATACAGTCCGCCGCACGCATGGTATCCTCGTCATGTTCCACAACGATCAGACTGTTTCCAAGATCTCTCAGTTTCATCAGGGAACTTAACAATCTGTCATTATCTCTCTGATGAAGACCGATACTTGGCTCATCTAAAATATATGCAACTCCGACCAGACCGGAACCAATCTGCGTAGCCAGACGGATTCTCTGCGCCTCTCCTCCGGAAAGTGTGCCCGTCGCACGTCCAAGTGAAAGATAATCCAATCCTACGTCTGACAGGAAGCTTACCCTGGCTTTAATTTCTTTCAGAATCTGTTTTCCGATCAGTAACTGCTGGCTGGAAAGCTGCATGTCAGCCAGAAAAGCTTTCAGTTTCTCTATAGAAAGATTCGTGATCTCATAAATATTCTTGTCTGCTACAGTTACAGCCAGAGATTCTTTCTTCAGTCGCTGGCCTTTACAGGTTTTACATGGAGTAATGCGCATAAAAGACTCATATTCCTGTTTCATAGTGTCAGAACCAGTCTCTCTGTATCGCTGCTCCACATTTCGGATCAGTCCCGGGAAAGCTACGTCGTAAACGCCCTCTCCGCGCTGGCCTTTATAATAAACCTTAACAGAATGTCCATTCGTTCCATTAATCAGAATATTCTTTATCTTCTCCGGATAATCCTCGAATGGTGTCGCAAGACTGAAATCATACTCTCTGGAAAGCGCATCCAGAATTGCTCTGGAAAAACTTCCCTCACTTGTGCAGGATTGCCATCCTGTCACCACGATCGCGCCTTCCAGGATACTCAGCGATTTATCCGGGATCATCAGATCAATGTCAAATTCCATCTTATATCCGAGTCCCAGACAGTCCGGACAGGCGCCAAATGGATTATTGAATGAGAAGCTTCTCGGCTCGATCTCATCTATGCTCACACCACAATCCGGACAGGAAAAGCTCTGGCTGAAATTATGAATATTTCCATCCATGGTATCTACCATGAGAAGCCCATCCGCCAGATCAAGTACTGTCTCGATGGAATCAGAAAGTCTTTTCTCAATTCCTGGTTTCACAATCAGACGATCAACCACGATCTCAATATTGTGTTTGATATTCTTATCCAGACTGATCTCCTCGGAGAGTTCGTACATATTTCCATCAATCTGCACACGGACATAGCCACTTCTCTTCGCATGTTCAAGAAGCTTGGCATGAGTTCCCTTGCGACCTCTTACTACAGGAGCCAGCAGCTGAATCTTTGTTCTCTCCGGAAAAGACATGATGCTGTCTACCATTTGATCAACTGTCTGTTTCTTAATCTCTCTGCCGCATTTCGGACAGTGTGGGATTCCGACTCTCGCATACAGCAGTCGGAAATAATCATAAATTTCCGTTACAGTTCCTACTGTGGAACGTGGATTGCGGTTGGTAGATTTCTGATCGATTGAAATCGCAGGCGGCAGTCCTTCGATACTCTCCACATCCGGTTTCTCCATCTGTCCAAGGAACTGCCTTGCATAAGAAGACAGTGATTCCATATATCGTCTCTGTCCTTCTGCATAAATCGTATCAAAAGCCAGCGATGACTTTCCAGACCCGCTTAATCCTGTAAATACTACAAACCTGTCTCTCGGAATATCCACACTTAAATTCTTAAGATTATTAACATTTGCTCCTCTGATTCTGATAAATTGTTTCTTCGTCGTATCCGCAGCCATCGTCTGCCTCCCGTTTCTTCTATATATAAATACATTTTCTCATTGCCAGATCACAATGTAGCTCTCACAATCTTCATAAGATTAGCTTTTATTGTGTACAATTCTCCAACTGCTTATTGCCTTTCACAAGTCAGTCAGATATTCACAATCCGCTTTCGCTACTTGCTCATAACCTACTTGATTCAGTTAAATCTGCACTCAGTATAGCGCAGGAACATGTGTTCGTCAAGGCGTTTAAAGTAAAAAATCAGCCATAACAGAATTACTCACATGAATTCCCTCTCTGCTCAGGAATATTCTTCCATCTTTCTCCAACAGTAGCCCCATAGCTTCATATTTCTTTAGTACATCACCATATACAGTCTCTATCGCACAGCCAAATTTCTGCCTGAAATCAGTTTTCGCAATTCCCTTTGTCATGCGGAGTCCAAGAAACATAAATTCTGCCATTTCATCCTCTCTGGTAAGAACTGGTTCTCTTTCTCTGATCAATTCCGGGGAGGAACTGTTTTCCAAATATTTCTTCATATCTGCCGTATTGGCAAAACGGTCTTTTCCATAAAGAGAAGAGGCCCCAAGGCCGAATCCCAGATAATCCCGCCTGGTCCAGTAACCCACATTATGCCTGCAGCATCTGCCTTCTTTTGCATAATTGGAAATTTCATACTGTTCATAGCCATATTCTTTCAGAATACGGGAAGTTGCCTCATACATATTGTATTCCGTATCTTCATCAGGCAGATTCAACTGTCGCGAAGCAAAAGGTGTCCCCTCTTCAATGATCAGGCTATATGCAGAGATATGCTCCGGCTTCAGTTCTGCAACTATTCGCAGATTATTGCACCATTTTTCATAAGTCTGGTCCGGAATTGCGCTCATAAGGTCAATATTTATATTCTCAAAACCTGCAGTTCTTGCACATTTACAGGTTTCCAGAAACTGCTCGTAATTATGAATCCTTCCAAGAATTTTCAGCTCCCGGTCATCTGGGGACTGCAAACCGATACTCAGACGGTTGATGCCAAATGTTCTGTACGCCTGAAGTTTCTTCTGATCTGCAGTTCCCGGATTTACTTCAATCGTAATCTCTGCATCATTTTCTACCAAAAAATTCTTTCTTGTTTTATTCAGGATTTCTCCAATGAATCTCTCATCCAAAACAGAAGGAGTGCCCCCTCCAATAAATATAGAGGATACACTCCTTCCTTTACCTTCCTTTACTGCATCGATTTCCGCAAGCAGAGCCTGTACATATTCTGCCTGTTCTTTCGGACATGACGGACCTGAAAGGAAGTCACAGTAATCGCATTTTTTTACACAAAATGGAATGTGGATGTAGATTTCCATAGAAGAACCCGTTGCGTTCTCTATTTCCATTTCACTCTCCTGCTATCATATATACGCTTCAAACGCCACTATCTCGGGATTTTGGCATTCTCATACCAAAACACCTCGCGGGATAGTGGCGTGTGAATAGTAACTGAACAGTAACTCTTTTCTTATTCTTCACTATCCACTGCACTGTTATCTTCCGTATTACTATCTGTTGATGCGTCTGTGCCACCGTCTGTACTTGTGTCTGTATTTGTATTATTTCCACTGTCCGAAATTTCAGAAGCGGAAATGTCAGTCGTACTCTGGTCTGCCAGATAATTATTTACCATCGTCAGATTCCCATTTGTAATAACAGCTGCTGAATCCACCTGATCAGGTGCAGGTGTAGGAGTTGCCTCCACCGGCGCTACACTGATCTGAATCACCTGCGAGGATGCTTCATCTACTGTTTTATCTTTTCCACAGCCAGAAGCCAAAACGCTCAACAATACCATACATAGTATTGCTATTTTCTTCTTATTTATTTTCATAAATATCTCAACTCTCTGTCAATATTTACTTGTCATCAAGTTTCAATACGCTCATAAACGCTTTCTGCGGAATCTCCACATTACCTACCTGGCGCATACGTTTCTTACCTTCCTTCTGTTTCTCCAGAAGTTTCTTCTTACGGGAAATATCACCGCCGTAACACTTGGCAAGTACGTCCTTACGCATAGCTCTTACAGTTTCTCTCGCGATAATCTTGCTTCCAATCGCAGCCTGAATCGGGATTTCAAAGAGCTGACGCGGAATCTCTTCTTTCAGCTTCTCGCACATCTTACGGCCACGTTCGTAAGCAGTATCTGCATGTACGATAAAGGAAAGAGCATCCACTTCTTCTTTATTTACCAGGATATCCAGTTTCACAAGTTCACTGCGCTCATATCCACAGAGTTCATAGTCCAGAGAAGCATAACCTCTGGAACGAGATTTCAGCGCATCAAAGAAATCATAGATAATCTCATTTAATGGCATTTTATATTTCAGAAGTGCACGTGTTTCTTCCATATAATCCATTCCCAGATACTGACCTCTTCTCTCCTGGCAAAGATCCATGATTGCTCCGATAAATTCGGTAGTTACCATGATCTCAGCATTTACCATTGGCTCTTCCATATATTCGATTTCTGACGGATCCGGCAGGTTGCTTGGATTGGTCAGGTTAATGACTTCGCCGTTTGTCTTGTGAACTTTATAAATAACACCCGGTGCTGTAGTTACAAGGTCAAGATTGTATTCTCTTTCCAGACGTTCCTGGATGATCTCCAGATGGAGAAGTCCAAGGAAACCACAACGGAAACCAAATCCAAGGGCGATTGATGTCTCCGGCTCATAGAAAAGGGACGCATCATTAAGCTGTAATTTCTCAAGTGCATCTCTCAAGTCACCATATTTCGCACCATCTGCCGGATATAAACCGCAGTATACCATCGGGTTTACTTTCTTATATCCCGGAAGTGCTTCGGCACACGGTCTTTCCTTGTCTGTAACTGTATCACCTACGCGGGTATCGCCGAGGTTCTTGATACTGGCTGTAATATATCCTACCATACCTGCGGTAAGTTCCTCACACGGAATAAACTGTCCTGCGCCAAAATATCCTACTTCTACAACTTCTGTAGTAAATCCGGTAGCCATCATCTGAATCTGAGTGCCCTTTTTTACACGTCCGTCCATCACACGGCAGAACACGATAACTCCTTTATATGCGTCATAAATAGAGTCAAAGATCAGCGCCTTCAGCGGTGCATCTACATCGCCATGTGGTGCAGGGATCTTTGTCACGATCTGCTCAAGAACTTCCTCTACGTTAAGTCCTGTTTTTGCAGAAATTCTCGGTGCATCATGAGCTTCAAGTCCAATAACGTCCTCAATCTCGTTTACTACACGATCCGGCTCTGCACTTGGCAGGTCGATTTTATTGATGACCGGAAGTACATCCAGGTCATGGTCAAGTGCAAGATATACGTTTGCAAGTGTCTGCGCTTCAATTCCCTGTGCAGCATCTACTACCAGAATCGCACCATCGCAGGCTGCGAGGCTTCGGGAAACTTCATAGTTGAAATCGACATGTCCCGGGGTGTCGATAAGGTTGAAGATATATTCTTCGCCATCTTTGGCTTTATAAACAATACGCACTGCCTGAGATTTGATCGTGATTCCACGCTCTCTCTCAAGTTCCATATTATCAAGTACCTGTGACTGCATTTCACGCTCTGTCAATGTACCAGTCATTTCGATGATTCGGTCGGCAAGAGTTGATTTGCCATGGTCTATATGTGCAATAATACAGAAATTTCTGATTTTGCTCTGATCTATCATTCAGGAATTCCCTCCTAAGTTCTTTTCATAGTTGTTAGTTTGCTAATTTTGTATTATAGCATACGTTTCCGTTGCTTGTCACGTATTTATGGGAAAATGCGGTTTTAAAAGATTCCAGCTTGAGTAAGCATATCTTTTATGATAAAATTTCATACAGTCAGATTAGAACGTGATAGGGATAGTCTGGTGGTTGTACCTTTCCGGAGAAAGGGGGTAATGCCAATGAATACTATGGAAGTATTGACACTTTTATTGCTTATCTTCACGGCATTGACCTATCTGGATAACCACCGCAAGTAAAAAGGCTATTCCCTACCGCAAATAGGGGATAGCCTCTGTCTCTTGTAACTTTTTGAAATAACTTGATTTCCGAAAGGCAATCATTAGACACCGCAATATCTCTTGATTCTTTCTAACCTGATTATAAACCAGACACTTGTATATTGCAAGTGGAAAGTTTAGGACTGGGGATGCTTCGGCATCCCTTCTTTATACTCAGATATAATTTTCATCCCTGCAAAACTTTATTCAGAATATCCGCAAATGGTTCCATGGCATTTTTTACTTCCTGGATGGTATTAGTCTGAGCCCCGGCTTCTAACAAGATGGAACGCGGGCGAAAGTGGAGATTGTAGCGGTAGCCTGCAAGATAGATTCCGCGGTAAAATTCCGGATAGTATTGAGCCGCCTGGTATTCTAACTGGAAAGAAAATGCCAGGTTTTGCTGTATGTAGGGATTTGGCAGATAACCCAGAGAACCTTTTTCTATTGTATAGCTCAGACCATTGTAAAACAGAATCTGAGCCGTCGGCTTTCCATTGATTTCCGTCACGAGGTGGCGGTCTTCAGGGACGCCATCTCTGTGAAGGTCAATGATCACCTGTATGTCCGGGTTTTCCTGCAAGTATGGTTCCAGATAATCCCGGGCATAGTCATAGGCTGAACTACGGTCTAATTCACCGGATGCCATGTCAAACTGTTCTTTCAGATGAACTACCTTATAGCCATAATTTTCTGTGAGAAGCTGTGTCAGATAATCTCCCACACCTACGATTGTATCTGCTTCCTCCCCTTCTCTGGAATCCGCAAATGTTTCCTGCGAATGGCTGTGATAAATGAGGATCTGTGGGGATTCGGTGTCTTTGGAGATTTTAAAGTCCTGATTCAGAAAGTCTTCTGCGCTGATCTGTACAGCATCTGCTTCTGTATTAGAATCTACTATATAAAATTGTCCCAGCAGATAGTCATAGTCTGCAAGTTTTGCCGGGGACAGATCAATTACAGGATGAGGAGCTACTGCTGCTATCGTTTCTGTAGTATCGTGGACATCCAGTTCATTGGTGATTACCGGCTCTGGTGATTCTTTTGATTCTGACTTTTTTTCCTGAATATGCGTTTCATCTGTCACATTTTCCTTTGGTATATCTTCTGGTACAGGCGTAGCTTCTGCTGATTTATTTTCTTTTTCTGACTTCTTATTCTTTTTTGCTAAAGCTTCCGCTTCTTTTTCTCCCTCAGACGGATTCTTCGATTCTTCCGTCATCAAAGAATTGTCTTCTTCCTTAGCTTCCAGCTGTTCAGACTTCGCACGTTCACCCAGATATTTTCCATTTTCTCCTGCGATTTTTTCATAGGTTTCCTGATCTTCGTAGGAATGTACCTGAGTCTTTTTTTCCAGAAAGCGGTACAGGGGCAGATGCCTGTACACATTTTCTCCTGTAAAAAGTGCCCCCGGCAGCATCGCCAGAGTGGCAAAAAAACACATGCTCAGCACAACGCAGAACGCTTTCTGAAAATTTGTCACATGGATCACCTCTTGAATTATCCTATGACCCGATCTTTTTGTTTATACACTTATTCTCACTCTGATATTTCCTCAAATGCCATATTCAGCCCCTCCGAAATCGTAAAGCTTAAATATTTCACCGTCTCATCCACATCTTTGGGCGTTACAAACATTGTATGAAGATGTGGTGCAATCATCTCTTCCAGAAATTCTTTCTGTTCTGTCTCTTCCAGTGTATCCAGCAGATGCGCCATGGAGTCATGGACAATGGTGGCTGCATCTACTACTGTGGGAACTCCGATACCAATTACTTTCACCTGAAGATTTTCTTCTGTAAGACCTACCCTGTGATTGCCTACTCCTGATCCCGGATTGATGCCTGTATCTGTAATCTGAATGGTTCGATTGAGACGCCTGGTACTTCTGGCCGCCAGCGCATCGATTGCAATCACTACATCCGGTTTCGTTTCTGCCACGATTCCCTGTATGATCTCGGATGTCTCCATTCCTGTCTGCGCCATAACTCCCGGAATGATTCCACTGGTGCGGTGCATCCTCTCCTTTCCGAGACTCTGCAAGCCGTATTCCCGGATTATATGCCGGGTTATATTAAGATTCTCTACCACATGAGGGCCAAGGGAATCTGCAGTGATTGCAGAATTTCCAAGGCCCACTACCAGAATCGACTGCTCCCTCTCCAGATTTATCAGCTTTTTCAGATGTCTGGCAATCTCTGCTGAAATTTCTCTGTGGTAATCCTCATCATGGACAGAAAGCCCCGGTGCTTCTATGGTAATATAATTTCCCTGTGGACGCCCCATCGTCCGGGCGCCGTTTTCTGTGGTGATTTTTACTATAGTCGTGCGGATATCTTTTTCTTCATTATAATCTTCTGTAACTTCCACACCGCGTACTTCTACATTTTCCTCAGTAAATCGTTCCGTTGCTTCGAGTGCCAGATCTGTTCTTATTCCATGACTTCCAAGCATTCTTCTTTCCTCCCTTATTTTCATCATCCATTCTGTATTATAGCTTTACTATCAGACAGATATTTGCCATTCTCTTCCATTCCCACTTATAGCAATTTCAGAAAATACTGTAAATAATCCAACTCATCAAAATGTGAAGTCCTGCATCATCAAAAACCCCGTTACGGTTCACTCCGTTCTAATAGCAAAACCTCTTACTTTCTATCTATTTTTAGCTTTTTTTATAGAAATATGTATTGACAAGAAAGAATATTTGGGGTAGTATATATAAGCATGTTCATAGAAGCGCCCGTGTCTGTTTCTATGACAGGAGTATAATAATTTTTTATTGAATTAAATTGGAGGTGTACGAATTGGCTAATATTAAATCTGCTAAGAAAAGAATTTTAGTAAACAGAACAAAAGCAGCTAGAAACAAATCTATCAAATCCGCAGTTAAGACTTCTATCAAGAAAGTTGAAGCAGCAGTAGCAAGCAAAGATAAAGCAGCTGCAGAAGTAGCATTAAAAGATGCTGTTTCCACAATCAGCAAAGCTACATCTAAAGGTGTTTATCATAAAAACAACTGTGCAAGAAAAGTTGCTCGTTTAGCTAAAGCTGTTAACAGCATTGACTAATCATATATTTGAATTTTTAATTATAAGCTTATAATTAAAAGGACAGCCATCACCGTCATGTGGCTGTCTTTTTTGTTTGTCTTTTTTAATTTGCAGTACTTACTTTACTGCTATATTTAATAATCAGAAGCTCAACACTCAGTTTATCTTCCAGACGTCCTGTCTTTACCGATTCCTCAGCATCCACGAAATCCTCTACCGCCTGCTCCAGTTCGGATATGGTATACGCTCTGGCGCATGTTGAGATATTTCGCACAACAAAGCTGGGTACCCCAAGCTTTGAGGCAATTTCTGTCTGGGCAAGTCCTGCTGCCGCAAACTGTTTTGCCTGAAGTAACTGACGGTATTGTTTTGCAAGCAAAAACAGGATTCTCATTGGCGGCTCTTTCAACGTCAGCAAATCATAATAAAGATCCAATGCACGCTTCTGATTCTTCTCGGTTACAGCGCGTACCATATCAAAAATTCTGTTCGTTGTCTGAGTAGTGCAGATTTCCTCAATATCTTCTGCTGTTACTATGTCCCGTCCTTCAGTATAACTGATCAGCTTCTCTAACTCCATTCTGAGATTTCCCATGTCTGTTCCTGTCTTGGTGAGAAGAAGTTCCATATCTCTCTGTGTGATCTTCTTTCCTGCTTTTCCAAGTAGTCCTGCCGCCCAGCGCATCAGTGTTTTCTCATCCTGTCTGGCAAATTCTGCGATCGTTCCGCACGCCTTTACAGCTTTATACATACGATTTCGCTTATCTACTTCAGATTCTGCAAAAACCAGACACAGGTAGTCTGGCAGCTCTTTCATATAATCCGCCAGCTCCTCGCATTTATTCTTAAAAAATCCCGTATCTTCCAGCAGGATTACTCTGCGGTCCGCAAAAAACGGCATGGTTTCGCAAAGATCGATCAGCTGTTTGATGTCAACACCTTTTCCCTCATAATGACTGAAATTCATGGTATCCCCATCTGGATTTAATGCCTTTATGAGATTCTGTTTATATTGCTGCTTCAGATATGCCTCTTCTCCATAGAGCAGATACGCCTGTTTGAAATTTCCTGATTTAATGTCTGCCTGTATATTTTTCAATTCTCTACTCCTGATCTTATTTTATGTTACTGCTCATTCCACGCTTCACAAGATGATGATATATAAGCAATAGACTATTCTATTCCTCTTACAGAAAATAATTATGTTAGTAAGTACTATTATATGATATCAGGGTCAAAAGGCCAAAAAATTGTTCGTGCTTGCACGATAAGACTTTTGAACTTGGGACCCGCCAAACATGAGAAAGTAGCGATTTACGCAGTAAATCAGCGGATTTCGAATGTTTGAGAATTGCGGGAGCTGCTTTGCAGCGGAGCAATTCGTAGATATCAAGTTAGGGGCAAAATGCCTTTTGACCCTAACATCATTATATCATTTTTCTATCATGATGATAACAAAAATGATGACAAAGTGATACCACTCTGCCACCATATAATTGTACCAATTTTCTTTTCTAATGACCAGTAGAATTTTATATATATATCAGCCGCCCAGCTCCACCATTCTGTGAATGCATCTTCCGGCGCCTTCCATGACATTCTGTGGCAGGAAAATTTCTTCGCCGCCTCTGCCCTTCAGACAGTTATAAATATCCATCAGAGTGGTCACTTTCATATTCATGCAGGTAAGCTGTACCGTAACCGGGTAGAATTTCTTATCCGGACAGGCGAACTGGAGATGTTCTACAATACTATTCTCTGTTCCGATAATAAATTCTTTATGTTCTGACTTTTTGGCAAATTCCATAATTCCCGTTGTTGAGCCTACGAAATCCGCCTGTTCTACTACTTCCTGGCGGCATTCCGGATGTACCAGGAAAAGTGCGTCTGGATGAGCTGCACGGGCTTTTTCCACGTCTTTTGCACTCACTACGATATGTCTCGGACAGCCGCCTCTGTAAAATGCAAATGTTTTCTCCCGAAGTTTCTCTGCTACATAATGTCCCAGATTAGGATCCGGGATAAATAAGATTTTATCCTGCTTCAGTTTTTGGCAGATTTCAACTGCTGAAGAGGAGGTTACACATACATCACATTCTGTTTTAAGTTCTGAAGTTGTATTGATATAGGCAACTACTGCATAATCCGGATACTGTGCTTTTAATTCGCGCAGTCCTTCCAGATCAAGCTGCTCTGCCATCGGGCAGCCTGCTACAGGATTTGCCAGCCATACTCTCTTATTCGGGCTTAAAATCTTACATGTTTCTGCCATAAAACGGACACCACACATAATCACACCGCTGCAGTCTCTTTTGGAAGCCTGTACGCTCAGTCCGTAAGAATCTCCTGTATAATCTGCCACTTCCATAATCTCCTGACCCTGGTATGCATGTGCAAGAATGCAAATGTCCTGTTCTTTTTTCATCCGCAAGATTTCCTGCTGAATTTCTGCTATTGTCATTTTTTTATTTCCTTTACTGTACTCAATTTCCCACTACTTATTGCTCTTCACAATCAGGTCAGGAAACTTATTTCTGTTAAACTGATATCTAAATTTCTCTGCAAATGCCTGTCCACTATTCCTGGTTTTCCACTTCCCAGGGCTGGAGTGGCGCAAGAAATCCTGCCTTTTCCAGCTGTTCTCCGATCAGGTCAAGTCTTTCCTGACTGGCAGCCTCTACCAGATGATAATGATATCCGGAAGTTGCACTGCTTAACACAGTAGAATGGCTGCTGTTGATTGCCTGGACAAATTCATTTACATCCTGTCTGGATCGAATGTCCATTTCCGCACTGACACGCCCATAAACTCTATGGCTGATACTGATATTTTTTACACGGCCTCCGCAGTCTACGATCAGATTCAGTTCCTCCGCTGCCTGTTCCTGTCCATGACGGACTTTAAATTCTCTGGTACATGCGCTGTCTTTATCCTGCTGCAATACATACCCTTTTGTAGTAGACAGAATCCCTGGTGTAGAGGCCCGGATTACAGCCATATCCTGCACGATTACCTGTCGGCTCACGCCAAACTGTGCTGCCAGCGCTCTGGCCGCCACCGGTTTCTCTGCCTGATGAAGGAGTTTTAAAATTTCAGTTCTTCTCTGCGCAGTATTCATATCTTTATTCCTCGACCGCATGAAGATTTTTCATTGAAATATCCAGAATCGGTGCGGAATGTGTAAGTGCTCCACTGGAGACAAAATCAACACCGGTTTCCAGAATTTTAGCAATATTTTCTTTTGTAATATTTCCGGAGCATTCTGTCTGTGCACGGCCTGCAATGAAGTCTACTGCCTCTTTCATCATTTCCGGTGTCATGTTATCCAGCATAATGATGTCTGCCCCCGCCTCTACTGCTTCCTCTACCTGTTCCATCGTCTCTACTTCCACTTCGATCTTGCGGACAAATGGTGCATATTCCTTTGCCATCGCTACTGCTTTTGCCACGCTTCCGGCTGCACCGATATGGTTATCTTTCAGAAGTACACCATCTGAAAGGTTATATCTGTGATTGCATCCGCCGCCTACACGCACTGCATATTTTTCAAAGACACGACAGTTTGGTGTGGTCTTTCTGGTATCCAGAAGTGTCACCTTACTTCCTTCAAGGAGCTTTGCAACCTGATTCGTGTAGGTGGCAATTCCACTCATTCTCTGCAGATAATTCAGCGCAACTCTTTCTCCGGAGAGAAGAACACGGATATCTCCGGTTACTGTTGCAAGAAGCTCTCCCTTCTTTACACTATCTCCGTCTTTGACGTTAAAGCTGATCTCAGTCTTCTCATCCAGAATCTGGAATACTCTTGCGTATACATCCAGTCCGGCAATAATTCCATCTTCCTTTGCCAGAAGTTCTACACTTCCTTTAACTGCGCTGCGCATAACTGCATTTGTGGAAACATCCTCACTTGTAATGTCCTCCTGAAGTGCCATACGGATCAGTTCATCTGCCTGCATTTTCATCGTAATATTATTCATGACTCTTTTTCATCCTTTCAATTTCGTTTAATACTGCCTTATGATAGCCATCCAGCAATTCTTCCCTGTTTTCGTACATTTTCATATCGACTGCATCTGCTTTTATATATTCAGGTGCCTGTCCAAATATCATATCATCTGCGGCCTTTCTTGCAAAGACCAAAGATTCCAGCAGGGAATTGCTTGCCAGGCGGTTTCTGCCATGAACTCCGTTACAGCTCGTTTCCCCGCAGGCATAAAGCCCTTTCATAGACGTCTTGCTTCCCAGGTTAACTTTAATTCCACCCATAAAATAATGCTGGGCCGGAACAACCGGAATTGGCTCTTTTCTCGGGTCAAATCCTTCTTCTACGCACTGTTCATAAATATGTGGAAAATGCTCCATGATCGTCTTTTCTCCGAGCGGACGCATATCTTCCCACACAAATTCTGTTCCGTCTTTCTCCATCTGCGAAAAAATTTTCTGACTCAGCAGATCTCTTGGCTGTAATTCATTAGTAAAACGCTGTCCGTTTTTATCATACAATAATGCTCCTTCTCCCCTGACGGACTCAGAAACCAGAAATCGTCGTCCCGGTTTGTGAGAATAGAGGGTTGTCGGATGAATCTGTATGTAATCCAGATTTTCCATTGCTACATGATGCTTCATGGCAATTCCCACACCGTCTCCTGCTATATGAGAAAAATTAGTTGAATTTTTGAACAGACCGCCGATTCCGCCGCATGCAAGAACCACATACGAAGAATAGACCGGAAACGCCTGCTCCTCCTGATTCATAACGATAATTCCGCAAACCGTATTTTCTTTGGAAATCAGGTCAACCATCGTCATATATTCACAGATTTCTATATTTTCCTTTGTTCTGACGACATTCAGAAGTGTCTGCGTAATCTCTTTCCCTGTAATATCCTCATGAAAAAGGATTCTTGGCTGAGAATGTGCACCCTCTCTGGTAAATGCCAGGTTTCCCAGACCATCTCTTGCAAAATCTACATGATAACGCAGCAGATCTCTGATAATATCATTGGAACTGCGAATCATCAGATCAACCGCTCTTTTATCATTTTCATAGTGCCCGGCACGCATGGTATCTTCAAAATAATTTTCATAATCATCTTCTCCACGCAGCATGCAGATTCCGCCCTGCGCCAGAAAAGAATCTGACTGATCAGCTTCCTGTTTGGTGATCAGAAGAATTTTCATTTTTTCCGGGAGATTCAGCGCACAGTACAGACCTGCCGCTCCGGTTCCTACAATAATGGCATCATAATGTTCTTTCATTTCTTTTTTCCTCGCACCGGTATCATACCGGATTTTCTTTTTTGTCTGTGCCATTATACTACCTGGCTATTTAGATGTCAAGACACCTAAATATATTACTGTAAATCACTAATCTTGTTACTGTTCACTGCGTTCTCAGTAACACGCTTCGCGATGCACAGAATTTATGCGAATAGCATAAATTCGCGCGGCATGTCTCGAGTTTTCTGTTGCCAGGCATCCGTAAGAAGCTGCCAGTGGCAGGTTCTGTAGGTGACCTTCGCTCACAAAAAACACCTCGCGGGATACTACCTGTGAACAATAACCTAATCTTTACGTTACTGTGCACACGCTATTATCCCACGAAGTGCGCAGTAACTTTTCACAAAGGTATGTTCTCTCTTCCTATATATCGTAACTGCACCCACATCCTTCGTAATCAGCACCTTACTTCCGCTGTTTTCCAGGCGCTTCAGCGTATCCGGCGAAGGATGACCATATGTGTTTGTCGCAGAACAGGAAATAACGGATAATTCCGGTTTTACAACATCAAGAAACTCTTCTCCTGTGGAATATTTCGAACCATGATGTGCCACTTTCAGAAAATCCACATCCTCCAGAACTCCCTTCTGCAATAATTTGTCTTCCGTATCCTTTCCGATATCTCCTGTAAAAACTCCTTTGAACGCTCCGTTTGTCATTTCAATCACCATGGCATCCTCATTCACTTCTTTTCCGGTCGCTCCTGCCTCCGGCCATAATACTTTCAAGGTAGTCTCTCCGTATCTGACTCTATCTCCGGCATTTACATAAATCACCCGTGTCTCTGCTGCCTTTGCCAATTCTGTCAACTCCTGAAAGTTTTTATTATCCTGAACCTCATCCCAGTCCGGCAGGATCAGATTTTCCACACGTATAATCGTCAGACCTTTGCTTATATAGTCCAGAATTTCCCTTACGCCACTAATATGATCCTCATCCGTATGGGAAATATAAATTCCATCCAGTCTGGAAATCCCTCTGCTTTTCAGGTACGGAATTAACTGATATTGTCCCAGACTGCTTTTATTCGTACTTCCGCCATCAATCAGAATATTCCACTGATTCTCCATTTCTATCACAATTCCATCTCCCTGCCCAACATCCAGACAGGCAATTCGAAAATCCTCTTTCGGTTTATATCCGATCAGAAGAATCCCCAGGCATACCATACCTGCACATAGACATCTGAATTTCCAGATTTCCTTTCTTTTTTTCATCACCGCCGTTTTATTTTCTTTGTATTTTTTCTCCGAAATCCGATATATCCACACCGCACCCGCCAGAATCAGATAATAATCCACAATCTGCCACATTTCAGGCTTTCCGCCAACCCAGGTGCAAAATGGCAGTTTTCCGATTATAATAACCAGTACCTCATAAATCTTCAAAATGGTTCTTCCCGGAATAGCCACCACAAACGCACCTTTTATACTGATCAACCCCAAAAGTGCATCTGCCGTTCCACTTCCCAATACAACTCCCACTGTAGGCAGTACCAGAAGATTCAGGAAAATCCCCATCACCGACACTTCTCCATAAAACCACAAAACAATCGGAAGTGTAGTAAACTGTACCACTCCTGATGCCAGAAAAGACCATAGTATCTTCTTTCCTGCGTTATCCTCTTTCTCCAAATTTCCCAATGCTTCCTGAATCACCGGCCACACGCATCCGATTCCGATCACTGACCCAAAGGACAGCCAGAATCCCCCATCCAGCAGATAGGCAGGATTCTCCACCAGAATCAGAATTGCCGCCACTGCCATCCCCGTAGGCATATCATAAATCCGCCCCGCAATCTTCGCCCCTACAGAAAGTAAAAACATACAAACTGCGCGCATCGTGGAAACACCTCCGCCGGTCATCATTCCGTATTGCAGCATGATTATCAGTGCCAGTAAACCGGCAGGCCAGATACCAAACCCTGCTTTTTTCAGCATATTATACAATCCCATTCCGAGCAGGCTGATATGCAGACCTGAAATCGCCAGAATATGTATGATTCCGGCCATCTGATAACGCATCTTCAATTCCGGATCCAGATTGCTCTTATCACCAAGCACGATTGCTTCAAATGCTCCCGCCTCAGCCCCACAGGTTTTCTCCAGAATTTCCGCAAATCTCTGGCGCATATTAATCAGAAACTGTCCATATGCCGAATGATTCTGCGACTGCTTTTTTATTTTTCCTTTTTTCATCACATAATAAATATATTGACAGGCATAATACTGTTTACTGTCAAATTCACCCGGATTTCGTGGACTTTCTATCTCTTCCAGCTTTCCGGACACAAAAACAAGACTTCCTGCCAGAAGTTTATTGTGATTGTCCTTTTTGTCCGTATTATACTTTTTTTGTTGCAAATAAACCTTTACATTATCAATGGAAACTTTTTCAGAATTGTAAATAAGATAAGTATTTTTCAGATATACAGATTGTGTTTCTTCATTCTCCTGGCACCTGACCACCTCCCCGCAGATGGTGGATTCCGGGTGCTTATTGATCCATGTCTGCACAGACTCTGGCAGTGGATTTCCCCGTATCAGGGAAAATCCCAGCCAGTCTGTCACACACAGAAAAACAACCAGAAGCAGGCACAGGATACACACCGGGCGTCTCCTCATTCTTGCTCCTCTTCTCTTATATTGTTGCTTCGCAATTATTCCCTACGCTCGGAGTTGCGAGTTCGAAACCATTACGAATTTACATCTGATAACAAAATTTTAACTTGTATGTTTCGTCTGATGATCATGATAGTCATTTAATTAATCACATAAGAAGTTTCATCTCTCATTCTTTAATGACCAACTTGTCATTTCGTTCATAGAAACGATACAGCGCCATTTTCTCACCAAAGGTATCCAGCTTATCCGTCGTACCAACGGTAATCTGCACTTTGTCCGCCTCAACCGCATCCAGCAGTGAGTTTACTACAGAATACACCGGTATATTTTCCGACACATCTAATGCATAAGAGGAAAATACCCTGTCAAATGCTACATAACAGACTCTGTCTGCTATCGTTACATCCAAAACCTCGGTGTTCTCCGGAATCGTCGGGTAATGCCCTTTCTCCAGTGGTCCTTTCATAAGCTGCTCCAGGACGATCCTTTCCTTTGGAATACTACGTTTATACCGCACTGTCCTCTGCTCTTTTACCAGTTTCTGACCTTCTTTGTCCGTAAAATAGAGCGTAAATGTATTGCTGCAGTAGGCATCCGGCTCACTTCCCGTAAACTCGGCAAAAGTATCTGCTGTCATATTTCCCACTGCCTGGCCTCTGGAATCTGTCAGGTCTTCATTCTCTATCGTAAACTTCACAGAGCTGATTCCCGGAACCTGCAGGAAAGTTTTGACAACCCCCGCACGCACAAGCAGTTCTCTTGCACGACTCATATCACTGTACTGACTGTTAAAGTTCACAACCAGTACATCTCCTTCAATGCTGTAATTCATCTGCACGCTCTCTGGCAAAAGACCTATTCCATCCGCCGAGTCAGCTTCCTGACTGTTCATCCGCTGCATCATATCTTTCAGCATATACTCCGCAGTTGTCTCCTCTGGAAAATAAGATTCTTTCTGAAGCTGTGTTTCGTCAGCACTGATATCATACAGATAATATACGCTTTTTTGTTTATTTGGATCTTCATGCACCTCTATTGAGCATCCTGCCAATAGGAGGCTCAATATCAACATGGATATGATCATTGTAAATTTTTTTCTCACAACGGCACCTCCTATGACGGTATATATGACAGAGGAATGCGGACTGAGAATGTAGTTCCCTCGCCCTCTCTGCTGAATACTTTGATTGCTCCATGGTGCATTGCAATAGAACTTTTGGTAATTGCCAGTCCAAGACCGGTTCCTCCGATCTCTTTCGAATGCGATTTGTCCACACGATAGAAACGTTCAAAGATTCTCTCTATACTGTCCTCCGGAATTCCCATGCCGGAGTCTGCCACTGTTACATAGAAATACTTATGATCCGCATCCAGCGATACGCGTACCCAGCCATCATCCACATTATATTTAATGCCATTCTCCACCAGGTTACTGATTGCCAGAGTAAATTTGACCTCATCCACATCTGCCTCTACAGGCCGGAAACAATCCAGAATCAGGTCAATATTCCGCTTATCCGCAATCGGACGCAGGCGCTTAAGGATGTCCTCAAGAAGCTGATTGATATCCATATGCGTGATATTCACATCCGCAGCTTTCTTGTCCATTTTTACAAGAGAAAGTAAGTCAGTGATAATCTTATTTTCCCTGTCGATCTCGGCAGTGATATCACCCATAAATTCCTGATAAAGTTCCTCCGGAATTCCCTGCTGCCCTACCAGCGAATCTGCCAGGACTTTCATGGATGTCAGCGGTGTTTTCAGCTCATGAGACACATTTGATACAAACTCCTGTCTGGATTCATCCAGAATTCTCATGCGGTTAACCATCTTATTAAAAGCATCTGTAATCAGTTCTGTCTCTGTATAGTCAGGAACACTGATTTCTTCATCCAGCACTCCATCCGTCAGATCCTCGATAGATTTCGTTACTCTGGCAAGTGGTTTTACAAGTATCGTCGATAACAGCCATGCCAGAAATCCTGCAAGAACAATAATGATTCCAATCAGCATGACGCCTCTCTGTTCCAGTTCCGTAAGTGTCTCTGCGATATCAATCGCCGAAACAGTTACAAGCATAACTCCCTGAAACTGCTGAACATCCGGACTCTGGACAGGCACAGCCAGTTCCAGCACTTTATTCTTTGCATCATAATTGCTTGAAATTCCATCCTTAAGACATGATACAGCTAAAGAACTCAGAAGTGTCTTTCCCTCTTCCGTGTGGAACGTATCGCTCACTATCTTAAAATCTCTGTCAGCCAGCAGAACACGTCCATTATACACATTGGAAAACAGCTCCAGCTTGCTGTTTACAGTCTCTGAGTCTGTATCATTGAGATAATTCTCTTTGATGATCAGATTGCACAGAATATCACACTGGTCGCTTACTCTCTCAGAAAGCATTGAAACCGCCCGGTCCTGATAGTTATGGAGCATTGTATAAGTCACAATAACACCTGGCACAATTCCCAGAATGATCAAGATAATCAGAATACGAAAACGCAGACTTCTGAAAAAATTGTTTCTCTTTTTCATCTTTTCAACTCCGTTCTCTTTTTGTATGCACTTTTGCCCATACATTCTTTATCCGCAGAACACATTTTTGTTTCCCGAATTGATATCATCTTATCACATAAGAAAAAGCTTTTCTACCATAAATTTTCTATCATAAACCCAAATCATAAGCTAATCGTTTTTATCTGGCATATAAATTTTTCCTTAACCTGAACCTTTTTATTTCTGTCCAAAATGTTTTTCAACTGTCTCTTTATAAATTTCCGGATCATTAATATTAGAAAAATACCAGTCTTCTGCCTGGCTTTCATAGCATTCATATCCAGTTTTTCTCAGGAAAGCAAATACAGAACCCTTTCTAAGAGTGATTTCCTCCAGCATCGAATCCGCCAGGTCTGTCCTGTAAATTCCCATCAATGGCTCCTCATGACCGCTATGTCTCAGAATTACAGCATCTGACTTTGCTCTGTTCACAGTACTAATCAATGCAGACAACTCCTGCACCGGAACTAGCGGCACATCAACACCAAGCACCAGACAATGTGGGTTCTCTGCCCTGCGCAAGCATGCTTCCAGACCTCCAAGTGGTCCCTTTCCCGGAATGCGGTCTGTCACAACCGGATATTTATATTTCTTGTCTCCATGATAACCAGACAAAATAATATCACTGATTCCAAGCTTTTCTCCTTTTTCTATCTGCATTTCAAGAAACGTCTTTCCATCTATCATAAGATCTGATTTATCACGTCCCATACGGCGGCTTGCACCACCGGCAAGAATTATCATAGATATTTTCTGCATTATCAACTCCCCCTGCTTTTGTAAATCATCCGCCAATCTGCGACATTCCTCGAATCTCATCCTGCTCTGTCTTTGCTTCGTAAAAATTATGGCTGACCGGTTTATTCCAGATTACCTGGTAAATTGCCTCTTTCAGTTCCTGATCTGTGCATCCGCCGCGCATTAACCCTCTAAGGTCTGTGCCTTCCTGATACTGGAGGCATCCTTTCATAAATCCTTCTGATGTCAGACGCACACGATTACACTGATTGCAGAATTTATGCGTCATGGCACTGATAAATCCGATTTTTCCCTTAAATCCCGCAATTTCATAATAATGACAAGGTCCATTTCCATAGCGTTCTTTTACCGCATGTATCGGTCCATATGCTTCTTCCAGTACTGTTTTGATGGATTCCTCGTCTTGAAATGGAAATTGTTTTCCATATCCGATAGGCATCATCTCAATGAACCGCACGTGGATCGGATATTTCTTTGCAAGTCCGGCAACAGCTATGAAGTTCTCTTTTTCTTTGATGACAGGTACACTGTTGATTTTCAGTGACAGTCCCGGATGAGTAAGTGCTGCTTCAATTCCCTTTAACACCTTGGCAAGGTCATCTCTTCTTGCCACTTTCTTAAACAGCTCCGGATCAAGCGTATCCAGACTGATATTAATGGCATCAATTCCTGCCTTCAGCAGATCATCCAGCTGTTCCTCCAGCAGAATTCCGTTTGTCGTCAGTGTTACCTTTTCGATTCCCGGAATTGCCTTGATCTGTCCGGCAAGACTTGCGCAGCCTTTTCGCACAAGGGGCTCTCCGCCTGTCAGTTTTATCTTGCGAATCCCCAGTTCTGCACCGCACCTGCAGATACGAAGGATCTCGTCATATGTGAGGATTTCTGCGTGCGAAAGTGATTTCACGCCTTCCTCCGGCATACAGTAGATGCATCGAAGATTGCATCTGTCTGTGAGGGAAATTCTTAAATAGTCAATGTTTCTTCCGTATTTATCTATCATAATTGGCTCTACCTGCCTTTTAATTTATAGTTAATATCCAGTTACTGTTCACTCCGTGTTACTGTTCACTCCGTTCCTAGTAACAATCTCCATTTCATTTGACACCCTACAGACCGCAGTTTATACTGGAAGTATCAAATAATATTACTGTTGCTCCGTAATCCAAACACATAAATTTGTATCATATATCCCCCATTTTTTACATTCGTACCAAATATCTCAGGGGATGATGTATCATCCGAACAGTAATACAAAATCTCCTTATATAAGAAAGGACTCATCATATGAAAATCAACGAACAATACCACAATCTGAATCTTCTCGAAAATGTCACCTATGAGTTTCTTGGCCGTGATGGAGAAGCTCACGAAGAGACAGAACCTATTCTGGTGGAACACATGATAAATGTGTACGTAAATGAGCGTTTAACTATGAAGCTTGTCTGTATTCCGGAACATCTGGCTGAATTGGTTCTCGGACGTCTCTTCACCGAGGGAATCATCTCATCCGCTGATGATATAGAGCAAATCTACATCTGCGAATTTGGCAAACGTGCCCGCGTGATCTTAAATAAAAATAAATCCGGGCAGCCTCATGAGGAAAACGAAGATTATATTGCGCCTACTCCTACCTGCTGCACCGGAAATCGTATTCTTAATGATTATTTTACCACAGATGAGCCACTTGCACCAGTCACTCCGATTCCATGGAAGAAACAGTGGGTCTTCGATCTGGCAGACTGTTTTGCAAACGGCACACCACTTCACAGCCAGACCTGGGCAACTCACAGCTGTTTTCTGTCCTGTGACGGAGAACTGCTTTTCCAGTGTGAGGATATCGGCCGCCACAATGCACTGGACAAAGCCATCGGCTATGCTCTGCGCCACAACATTGATCTAAAAAAATGTATCGTTTATTCCAGCGGACGTATCCCTACTGATATGGCGATCAAAGCAATCCGCGCCGGCATTCCTGTTCTGGCAAGTAAGGCCTCTCCATCCGCCGAGGCAGTTGCCATGGCCAAAGAATATCAGCTTACACTAATCTGCGCCGCACGCCGCGACCGTATGAAACTCTTTAATGGAAATAATCCGACAGAATAAATTCCGCTATACTCTTTGCATTGTCCAGTTCAAAAAACGGTATTTTCTCCAGTATAGGCAATGTATCTCTTTCTTCTGCATCCAGATTGGTGGCAATCGCCATCAGTCTTTCTGGATTGCAGACACTCATCATTGAATTTCCTTTACGTATAATTTCAATTTTGGGATAATCGCTGTATTTAAATCCCTCCAGCAAAATCAAATCCGCTTCCGGAAAAAATTCCACTAATTCCGATTCCGATATCTGAGGCTGCTGCTTTACCAGCATATATTTCCCCGCCGAAAAAACTGCTGTCCCGTAAGCTCCCGCCTGAAGCTGACGATATGTATCCGTTCCCGGTACATCAGGCTCAAAATCATGACCATCATGCTTCAATACAGCCACCTTAAGCCCCTTTTCTTTAAAAATCTCCAGCAATTTGCAGATCAGTGTTGTTTTTCCGGAATTCTTCACTCCGCTGATTGCAAATATTCTTTTTCTTTCCACCAGTTTCTTATTCCTCTCAAAGTAAAATCGCGCTCACCTTATCTCCAACGTTCAGATCCTTACTCTCCGGTTTTTCCATCGTTTTCGTGTCAATCAGACAGTTACAGCCTGCCATAGAGCTGAGTACGCCATTGGAATGAAGTCCGTTTGGAAGATGAAATTCCCCATTCTCCAAATGCGCGCGGATAAAACGGCGGCCTTTTACTCCTTTCGGGAAGTCATCAGCCATGATCCCAGCTACCTGTTTCAAGCCAACAGACGGATTTCGCATCATTTTCTCCAATGCCGGTCGAATCAACATTTCCACAGTAACTGCAACACCAAATGGATTTCCTGAAAGACTGATAACAGGAATATCCTTCCCGGAATCACTGCCATCTGTAGCGGCATTATCAGAAACCTCTTTATGATAAACCGAAAACAGTGTCGGCATTCCCGGTTTCATTTTTACTCTCCAGAAAATTCTCTCTGCGCTAATGAGTTTCAGGGATTCGTGCATGATATCTTTCTTTCCCACAGAAACGCCGCCTGTGGTAATAATCATATCTGCCTGTTCTGCCACTTCTTTCAGTTTCTCTGCCATAATATGCGGATCATCTTTGACCGCCTCCATATAAAAAGGTGTGATTCCAAGCTCCCGCAGTCTGGCTGAAAGCATGGTCATATTGCTGTTATAAATCTTTCCTTCCGGCAAAGGACTTCCCGGTTCTACCACTTCATCTCCTGTAGTCAGAAGAACGATCTTGGGCTGGCGGTACACCGGCACTTTCGCCGCGCCCATACCTGCAAGAACAGCGGCTTCCACATAGCCAATACGCGTATCTTTCTTCAGAAGCGTCGTTCCTTTTTTGAAATCCTCACCTGCGAAACAATAATTGTCCCATTTTTCCTGCCCGCAATATACTTCTACGATATCTTCTCCGTAATTGGTATTTTCCTGATAAATACAGCAATTGCAGCCATTCGGAATCGCAGCACCGGTCATAATGCGTACTGCCTGCCCGCTCTGTATCTCTCTTTCTGAATACTGTCCCGCATCAACCTCTTCCATTACTTTCAGTATCACCGGAGTATCCGGTGATGCACCTGCAAGATCTTCCGCTTTACACGCATATCCATCCACCGGAGATTTATCAAAAGGAGGATTGTCAAACTCTGCCACCATATCCTGTGCCAGAATTCTTCCCCCTGTTTTATCCAGTTCAATTTCTTCTGTCTCATTTATTACAGGCGTATATTGCAGAATCATCTCTGTTGCCTGTTCTACACTGATTCCCTCCACGCACTAAATCCTCCTTTTATCTTTTAATTTCCGCTCCTTCTTTTAGGATCCCTTTCTTCAGAATCTGGCAAAAAACAAACCATGGTTCCATCGGTGAGCAGACTTTCTCGCCTTTATATGCATCGGATGCAGGACCTCCTGCTCCAATCCGAACCACTTCCAGAAGCACATCTTTGCAATGAAATCTATTTCCTTCTTTAATTGTTTCCCAGTTAATTCCCTCTACCAGAAGATTCTCGCCGAACCTTCCATATCGAAAAGTTTCATCTGACTTGTCAAAGTATTCTTTTACCTTTTCATACGGGAGAAGACTGACCTGTTTTCTTCCGCCCATTCCATAGTGCACATCGCCAACAAGTCCCTGCAGATCTGCTTCGCATTCATGAATGTTCTGCGAACTGGTCTTGCGTTCTTTGCTGATACACACACATAATATTTTCGCCATTTTCTGCCTCATCCTTCCTGTTTGCCAAACGTATAAATAGTCAATCGGACATTCGCAATCCGCTTCCGCTACGTGACTCTACACCGAATAACTGCTTATTGATTCGGTTAAATAGCCCAGAATGCAATATTGACATTCTTCCCCGCATTCCGAAGATATTCCACAAGCTGTTCTGCCGCTTCTTCTTTACGCTTCTCCGTAATTCCCAGCTCTGCATTATTCTTATTAATCGCACCACCAAAATAAAAATTAATATCCGTAGCCTTCTCGAAAAGCAGAACTCCCAGCAATGCAGCTGCATCTTTCTTTCGTTTCAGCTTATTAAATGCCAGCTTATCGTCCAGCCACTCCTCACAATATTCCAGCAAATGTTCAATTGTGAGAAAGCCTTCCGTCACCAGTTCTGCTCCTTCCAGCTTATAATACCCCGGAACCTCCCCGCAGGCAGTATCACTGAGAGAAACCAGTTCTTTTCCAAGATATCTGGCAGCACACTGGGCAGTCGTCCCGCCACAAATCACATGATACCCTTCTTCCTCAAAGAAAGATTTCAGATATCGTTCATCATGCTCTTCCTTACTCGGCGGTCCGATCATAATGTTTACAACCTGTTTCTGACGCATTCTAAGCACGATAGCCGTAATATCATCATCTGTCTCATTCAGGTTCAGATCCAGACTTGCCTCAGCCAGATAACCAGCCATCTCCTGCGCACTCATACCCTTATGATATTTCGCTCTGCAAAAAGCCATCACATCTTCTCTGCCCCAGCCTCCATTAGTGGTCTTTCCCATTCCGGCATTCGTCACACCGTCAGACATAATGATCAGCATATCCTCTTCTTTCAGCTCAAAACAGCTCTTATGAATTTCTTTCTCTTCGATCATACTTGTTTCCACCGGATAATCAAAGAGTTTCCCATCTCTGATCAGAATCGCATCCGGATTATCAAACTGATAAAGACTGACCTGTTTTCCCTGAAAATTCAGCACCGTAAAGGTTGCATATGCCAGATTCCGCACACTGCACACCGGCAGAGTTTTTGCGACCGCACGCACTGCCTCATCCAGTTCTACCTGATTGATGATCATGGTACTGAGCATCGTAGCCGTCAGCGTGGAAAGAATATTTGCCTTCACCCCGCTGCCCAGACCATCCGAAAGAACCAGCACATGATCTTTATCATTTTCTTCAATTTTATAGCAGTCTCCACATAAGAATTCTTTCTTCTTATTCAGACTCACGTGACCAAAATCAATGCAAAGTCTGTCAAACTCCACATTCAGTCCCTGATGCCTATTTCTTTTCATTCGGTTCTTCACTCTCCAGAAGTATGGTATTTTTTAGCTTTTCAACAGCAACCTTGGTATCCGCCGCAGTCTCTCCCAGAAGCCCTGCAATCTGCTGAACGATCTTTAGCTGTTCTTCCACCAGTTTATCCGCCATCCGCGCAGCTTCAACCTGCGCATGATAAATCTGATCCTTATGTTTCCGTTCTTTCGTGATGTCCTTCATAATACAGAGTATCATTTTATTCTCTTTATCATTGGTCATTACACGATCCAGATAACACTTCTGATCTTCCAGATAAATCTCATCCTGCATCAGATTCCGGTCAAAAGCCAGAATGCTGGCAAGACTGTAATCGTCCATGATCTCTGATACCGGTTTGCCGATCAGCCGCCTTTTTTTCGGTACATTAAACAACTTCGTTGCAGCCTGATTCATCTGAATAATCTTCAGGTTATAATCAACTGTTACCAGAAGTCCTGGCATGGCATTAAAGACCTTATTAGAATAACTCTCCTGCCTTGCCCGCATATACGGAATACACATGGCAACCTCAGCCTTATTCTGGATAATGGCGATTGCTTTCTCCCTGCAGGTGTTATACCCGCAGGCACCGCAGTTTAATTCATCCTTTGGAGAAAATTTTCCCATTTCAGCCAGCACATCTCTGATTTCTTCCTCAGAAACCTCATCCTCCGCCTGAACCTGCGCAGGACAATAACCGAAATTCCTTCTCAGTTCAAATTCCGGTAATTCATAATCTCCCGCTTCTTCGTGAAAATTTTTTCCAAAAGCTGCATTTTTAACCGCAAAAACATCCGCCAGGTAACGTCCTTTTTTCATCTGAAAGGACGGACCGGCCACACAGCCACCGCTGCATGCATACATTTCCAGAAAACAGTTCTCAAAATCCTCCGGATGGAGTTCTTTCAGAACTTCCCTGCACTGCTCCATTCCACTTACGGAAAGCTTACGGATTCCCTTTACTGTTCCCAGAAGATCCGTCAGTCCATCTGCAAGGGCAATCTCTCTTGAGCGGTAGGCACTTCGTTCCGGTTCTTCCTCTTTTACGGAAATGCCTTCCTTCTTCAGCCATTCTGCCAGTTCCTCCAACGTGATCACATAGTCTACTTCATTGCCAGGCTCCCGCAGTTCTGACATAACAGAAATGCATGGACTTACATAAACAATTCTTGCTTTCGGATACTGCTTCTTAAGGTAATTGGCATGAAACTGCATCATAGAAGCAGACTGCACCAGATTTCCCAGAAGATGTGGATAATGTTTCTTTATCAGCTGCACGATTACCGGACAGGCGGAAGAAATCATCACACCCAGCTCTTTCTGTTCTGGAAAAAGAGCCCGATACTGCGCCGTCATCAAACTTGCGCCCTCAGCCGCATCTGCCACATCTGCAAATCCCAGTTTTTTCATAGCTTCTCTGATTTTATTGATCCCAGTTACCCCGAACCGCGCCAGATATGCCGGATGAAGCGAGGCAATAACCTGCGCTTTATTTTCCATTGCACTGCGAATCGCCGGGATCATATTCTGTTCTTCCTTGGCATCCTGCGGACAGACAAGAATACATTTCTCACAATAAATACACTGGCTCTCGATAATTCTCGCCTGATGATCATGGACTCGAATCGCCTTGACCGGGCAGTTTCGGACACATTTATAGCAGTTCTTACAACTGACTTTCTTAAACTGAAGGATTGACTGAAATCTCTGCATGCCACATACTCCTTGTAATAATCTTAGAGCGTGTTAAAAAAGCTCTGGTAAATAAATAAAAATCATTTCATCTCATTTTATATAAAGGAATATGGAGCTGCCGCCAGGACAGCAGATCCAAGCGACAGCCCCATATAATTTTTATGCTTTCTCAATCTTAACTGCACATACCTTATATTCCGGTATTCTTGCATATTTGTCAAGCGCTGCATTCGTCAGCCAGTTTGCATTTCCATCCGGGAAGTGGAATGGCATCCAGCTCTCACCCGGTGAAGTCTTAGTACCTACACGTGCGGTAGATTCGATAGATCCTCGTCTGGAAGAAACTCTGACTTTATCACCGTTTTTGATACCAAGTTTATCTGCATCTACGATATTCATTTCAATAAATGATTTACCTTCGATTTCCATAAGCTCAGGTGTCTTTCCGGTCATAGCTCTTGTTGTGTAGTGATACAGGATACGTCCTGTCATCAGGATGATCGGATAATCATCATCCGGAAGCTCTGCGGACGGTACATATTTAGCCGGATAGAACCAGCCAAGACCACGGGAGAATTTACCCACATGCATGATCGGTGTTCCCGGATGATTCTTGGAGGTACATGGCCACTGAAGCCCCTGTCCGTGAACTTCTTCACTGTCAAGACGTTCATGGCTGATACCTGCAAAGCTCGGTGTCAGGGATGCGATCTCATCCATGATCTGAGCAGAAGTCAGATGTGGCTGCGGATATCCCATACGGTTCATCAGATCAATAATAATATCTGTATCCAGTCTCATCTCGCCAGGCACTGTGACAGCCTTGCGGACTCTCTGTACGCGGCGCTCTGTATTGGTAAATGTACCCTCTTTCTCTGCATAGCTTACACCAGGAAGAATAACATCTGCATACTGAGCTGTCTCTGTCATGAAAAGTTCCTGAAGTACAAAGAAATCAAGGCTCTTTAATGCTTTGATAATGTGTGTGGTATCCGGATCAGTAACTACCGGGTCCTCACCATAAATATACAGACCCTTGATCTCGCCTGTGATTGCCTTCGGGAATACATCAGTTGCATGAGTTCCGATATTCGGATCAAGTTTTACACCCCATGCTTTCTCGAATTTCTCACGAACTGCAGGATCAGTAACCTTCTGATATCCTGGATATACATTCGGCTGAGCACCCATATCGCAGGCACCCTGTACGTTATTCTGTCCACGAAGCGGGTTAACACCACAGCCTTCACGTCCAAGCTTGCCAACCATCATCGCCATATTGGACATGGACATAACGCCCTCTGTACCTGTGGAATGTTCGGTTACACCAAGGCAGTAGATGATCGGAGCGCGATCAGCTTTTGCATACATGATCGCTGCTTTTCTAAGATCGTCTGCGTCAATGTGGCAGATCTCAGCTACCTTCTCAGGTGTGTAATCTTTTACGATTTCCTTTAATTCTTCGAAACCTTCTGTACGCTCTGCGATGAACTTGTCATCCTGAAGACCTTCAGAAAGGATCACATTCATGATACCGTTTGCAAAAGCAACATTTGTACCTGGTTTCAGTTTCAGATGGATATCTGCTTTCTTAGCCAGACCAATATCACGAGGGTCAACTACGATCAGCTTGCAGCCTCTCTTGATGGCCTGACGGATCTGCATGCCGACTACAGGATGTGCTTCCTCAGGATTGGAACCAACCAGCATGATCAGATCTGCATTCTTTGTGATATCTTCGATAGGGTTTGTCATGGCACCTGAGCCAAGAGTCATTGCAAGACCTGATACAGATGCGGAATGACATACACGTGCACAGTTGTCTGTATTGTTGGTGCCGAAGCAGCAGCGAACCATCTTCTGTACCATGTAAATATCTTCATTGGGTGATCTGGAGCATGCAAAACCTGCAAGGGAATCAGAGCCATATTTCTTCTTGATTTCCATAAACTTGGAAGCTACAAGATCAAGTGCTTCATCCCATGTTGCACGTTCAAATTCACCTGTCTCTTTATTCTTAATTAACGGATATTTGATACGCTCCGGTGACTGTACGAAATCGAAGCTTCCGCTGCGGCCTTTAACGCAGAGCAGACCTTTGTTGGATGGTCCGTTTGCAGCCTCTGTATCCACAATCTTTCCGTCTTTTATGAGGAGATAATACTGGCAGCCTGTTGCACAATGTGGACAGGTAGTCAGAACCTTCTTGTCAATCTGGTATGAACGATATTTCTTTCTGCGCTTCATGGTTAACGCACCTGTCGGACAGGCCTGAACACAGTTACCACAGGATTCGCAGATACCTTCATTCCATTTATGTTTATAATGTGCACCGATTACGGAGTTGAAACCACGATCCATGGTATCGATCGCACCTCTTCCTACGATTTCTTTACAGGTATTCACGCAGCGGTGGCAGAGAATACACAGGCTTGGATCATAGGTAAAGAATTTGTTTGTATCATCAATCGGCATATCCTTCATTTCACCAGGATAGCTTGTCTCAGTTACACCATATTCAAAACAGTAATCCTGTAATTTACAGTCACCGTTTGCCTCGCATGAGAAGCAATGTACACGATGGTCGGAAAGAAGGAGGTCAAGTGTATCTTTACGATATGCAACTACCTTCTCGGACATTGTCTGTACTTCGTCTCCTTCTGAACAGCGAAGTGTACATGCCGTATCAAATTTGGTTCTGCCATTGTTTGTTACTTCTACCACGCATAAACGGCAGGAACCATCCGGCAATACATTCTCCAGATAGCAGAGTGTAGGAATCTCCACTCCGATCTGTCTGGCAGCCTGCAGAATAGTCGTACCTTTCTCTACCTCTGCAGGAATTCCATCTATTGTCAAATGAATCATCTTTTCACCCTCCTTAATTCACAGAAATTGCACCGAATACACAATTTTCCAGACATGTTCCGCACTTAATACACTTGGAGGTATCAATGCTGTGAGGCTCTTTCTTATTTCCTGTGATAGCACCAACCGGGCAGTTTCTTGCACACTTGGTACATCCTTTACATTTTTCAGGATCGATCACATAAGAACGCATTGCCTTACATACATGAGCTGCGCACTTCTTATCTACGATATGTTCTACATATTCATCACGGAAGTTCTTTAAAGTGGAAAGTACCGGAAGCGGTGCACTCTTACCAAGTCCGCAAAGTGAACGGTCTTTGATAAAGTTTCCAAGATGTTCCAGTTTCTCCAGATCTTCCATCTCACCTTTACCATCTACGATCTTCTCAAGAATCTCAAGCATACGTTTCGTACCGATACGGCAAGGTCCGCATTTACCGCAGGATTCTCTCTGAGTAAAGCCCATGAAGAATCGTGCAACCTCTACCATACAGGTATGTTCGTCCATAACTACCAGACCACCGGAACCAACGATCGCTCCGTATTTCTTGACAGAGTCAAAGTCAAGCGGTACATCCAGATGTTCTTCTGTCAGACATCCGCCGGACGGACCACCAATCTGAACAGCCTTGAATGCAGCGCCGGATTTCAGTCCTCCACCGATATCGAAAATAATCTCTCTTAAAGTTGTTCCCATCGGAACTTCGATCAGACCTGTATTTTCGATAGAACCGGTCAATGAGAAAGTCTTTGTTCCAGGTGAACCCTCTGTACCGATACTTCTGTACCAGTCAGCACCTTTGAGAATGATTTCCGGAATATTTGCATAAGTTTCTACGTTATTAAGAACTGTAGGTTTCGCCCAGAGTCCCTGCTCTACTGTACGAGGCGGTTTTACACGAGGCATACCTCTGCTTCCCTCGATAGAAGCAGTAAGGGCAGAGCCTTCACCACATACGAAAGCACCTGCACCACGGTTGATATGCATATGGAAAGAGAATCCTGTTCCGAGAATATTGTCTCCCAGAAGTCCGTTCTCCTCCAGAACTGCAATTGCATGTTTCAGACGTGCTACAGACTGCGGATATTCTGCACGTACATAAATATATCCATGCTGTGCTCTTACTGCGTAAGCTGCAAGCATCATACCTTCGATCAGACGATACGGATCACCTTCCATTACGGAGCCATCCATAAATGCTCCCGGGTCACCCTCATCACCATTACATACTACATAATGAACAGGATCAGCCTGACGGGCTACCTGAATCCATTTCTTACCAGCCGGGAAGCCACCGCCTCCACGTCCGCGGATACCGGATTTATCAACCTGATCGATAACCAGATCCGGATCCATCTCAAACATCGCTTTCTCCAGCGCCTGGAAACCACCGCTTGCTATGTATTCCTGCAGAGATTCCGCATCAAATTTGCCACAGTTTTTCAGAACGATTCGTGTCTGTTTTGCGATAAACGGGATATCCTGTGGTCCGCGGCTTACCTTACCGCCTTTCTGATAAAGCAGTCTCTCGATTGTCTCATTTCCCTGAACACTCTTTTCAAAAATCTCCTGGCAGTCTTCGATCTGAACCTTTGTGTACTGGATTACGTCGTCACCCTTCTGGATACGAACCAGCGGTCCAAGTTCACAGACACCCTGACATCCGGTTTTCTTCACACCTACGTGTGCATCTTTGTCATGAGGTCCAAATTCAATACTTACTCCCGGGGCATCCTTGGCAATCTCCAGGAATTTCTCATAAATCTTCTGGGAACCGGTCGCTACACATCCGGTACCTGAACAGACGAGAATACGACAGTCATAAGAATCCAGCACCTTTATGGCTTCTTCTCTGACCTGGTCCAATGCTTCTTTATTCTGGATCATCCCTGTTCGCCCCCTCTCAGTTTATCAATCAGCTCATCTGCTTTCTCCGGTGTCATTCTCGGATGAACATCATCATTGACCATCATTGTCGGCGCAAGTCCGCATGCACCAAGACAGGAAACTGTTTCCACCGTAAACATCATATCGTCTGTCGTCTTTTTTGTCTTGGACAGACCAAGTTTCTTATACAGTTCTTCCAGAACCGGAATGGATTTTCTTACATGACAGGCTGTTCCGTCACAGACCTTGATCACATATTTACCTTTTGCCTCGAATGAAAAGTTCTCATAGAATGTTGCAACACTGAATGCTTTCGCTTCTGTTACTCCGATCTGATCAGCCACATAGGTCAGCAGTTCTCCCGGCAGATATCTGTACACGCCCTGAATATCCTGCATGATCGGAATCAGTGATGCCGGCTTTTTACCATAGAAAGCAATAATCTCGTCCGCTTTCTGATAAAATGATTGATCTAGCATTTCGCACCCTCCTTATACCTTCTTTTTCTCTTTTTATTGCACTCTTTACATATTGTAACGATAATTATAACCCTTTTTCGTCATTTTAACAACCTGATTTATAGAAATTTTCTAATTTTATATCATTTTTCTATATAAATGTTGCTTTTGTTTGTTTAATTTTTGTCAAATCAATAAAATTATACACTAAAGTAAATAAGACAAAACAAAACATCACATAAAGTTGACAAGATATTCTCGATCCTGTCTGGAGGATTTTTATATCATAGAAATATTACTGAGTAATTTCCTATGATACTGATACAATGATACTGATACAAAAAAGCTGATATTTCATAACCATATGATTTATGAAATATCAGCTTCTTTGTTTTCTGTTATATTGCAGCTATTTCCAATCTTCACAACTGCATTACAATTTCATCATTAAAATTTTTCCTTGTCAATCGGATATTCGCAATTGAAGAAAGGAACTTACTTGATTCGGTTAAATCTTATTGTGCCTGGAAATAATATCCCACGCCCCATTTGGTGTGCACGTATTTCGGCTCACTCGGATTGGTTTCAATCTTCTCGCGGAGGCGGCGGATATGTACATCCACTGTACGCACATCACCCGGATATTCGTATCCCCATACAATATTCAGCAGGTTCTCACGGCTGTAAACTTTATTCGGGTTAAACACAAGAAGTTCCAGTACGTCAAATTCCTTCGCTGTCAGATTGATCTCTCTGCCTGCGATAAACACACGTCTTCCTTCGCAGTCCATACGAAGATCGCCCACCTCGATACTCTTGGCTTTTTCCTTCTCCTCATGGTCACTTCCTGCACGTCGCATGATTGCTTTGATACGCGCTTTCACCTCCAGGATGTTAAATGGCTTGGTGATATAATCATCAGCGCCATATTCCAGGCCAAGAATCTTGTCCATATCTTCGCCCTTAGCTGTCAACATCACGATTGGTACGTTGGAAAATTCGCGAATCTGCTGACACACTTCCAGTCCGTCCATCTTTGGCAGCATCAGATCCAGAAGGATAATATCGTATTTTTTATCTTTTGCTTTCTCTACTGCTTCTTCTCCATCGTAAGCGCAGTCCACTTCCATACCATCCTGCTCAAGACTGAAACGGATTCCTTTTACAATCAGCTTCTCATCATCTACTACCAAAACTTTCCTGCTCATTCGGTTCTCCTTATCCTACTACTATCTCATCTTTTATCTTTGCAAAAGTACCTTCTTTGATACCCTGTACATTCATAATCTCTTCTATCGCAGCAAACGGCCCATTCTCCTGCCGGTAGGCAATAATCGCCTGCGCACGTGTCGCACCGATTCCTGTCAGTGTGGTAAGCTGGGTTTCATCTGCTGTATTTATGTTGATCCTGTTATCCTGCTGAGCCTGAGCGGCTATCCCTGTGTTCTGTCCTGTCCCGGCACTTCCGTTCATCTGTCCATCTGATGCTCCGGCCATCTCTGCCGGATCCAACCCCTGCTGCTCCATCTCTTCCTGTGTAAGAATATAAAGCTGCTGTCCATCTGTCAGAACTCCTGCACGGTTTACACAATTCTGCACTGCCTCAGGAAGATATCCTCCGGCTGCCTCAATAGCCTGAAACACCCGGCTCCCGGCTGCCAGCTGAAAAACTCCCGGATTCGCAACTGCTCCGCACACATCTACATAGATCATCTCAGGCTGCGTTTCCCCGGTTGAATTTATCTCCGTCCCATTACCTGCATCTGAACCATCTGATTCTGCCTGTTTTTTCCGGGACTCTGCAGAACTGCCATCATCATTCTGTCGGTCTTCTGTATCAGCTTTCTTCTCATCTGTATCTTTCTTCGACTTCTGTCCTGATGTTTTCTCTTCTGATGACTCCGCATCCACCTCTGCCTTTGCTTCCTGCAATCCATCTATCAGAAACTGTGCCTCTCTGCTCTTACATCCTGTCAGTCCTGTAAGAAACAAAGTTCCGCACAATATCAGCATCACAGCATAACAACATCTGTTTTTTATTTTTATCATAAGGGTCCTCCTCTTATTTCTCAGAGTAAGAGTCCCCCTGTCCATAATGCCACCCTTATTGTAACGAAATCTTAATGATTTTACAATAGTAAACTCTTATTTTTGCCACTTAAATATAACAATTCCGGAAATCGCGATCAGCAATCCAAGGATTTTGCGCCATTCAAATGGTTCTTTATCTACCCCAAACAGCCCGGCCAATTCAATTACATAGGCAACTGCCAGCTGAGAAATAACGATCAGCATTGCTGCCTTTGCCGGTCCAAGAGCTCCCATGCTCTGGATTACTGTAATTGTAATAAACGCTCCGATCACACCACCAAGGAGTGTATATTTATTGTCCACCTGCCAGAGTGCAGCCACACTTTCCCGGCCTGTAAAAAGCCAGGCAAAAACACAGACTGCAAAAGCCGACAGCTGCACCCAGCCGGTTGATACCCAGAGACTGGTCTGCTTTGTCACTTCCGTATTAAAAACACCCTGAATGCTCATCAGTGCTCCCGAAATCAATGCCGCTATAAATCCCCACATAAATCTGCCCTCCTGAATAATATGATCATTCTGCTTACTCTGATAATCATTCCTGTACCGAAAAGAGGCACTGCCATTTAGCAGTACCTCTTGTTTTCTTTAGTATTAGTCTATTCAGTTACGAAAAAAACATACAGTAAATTTCTTCATTGCGGAGTATGGACTGTAAACTCTGGATTTATCCTTGGAGGTCTTATTCCAGGAACGTACTGTCACATACCAGGTGTCTTTCTTTACGTTTGTAAAGGTTACAGTTACAGTATTTTTGCCTTCTGTACGTTTCACGTATTTCTTAACAGGATATTTCTCTCCTGCGGAGGTTTTGTATTTGTTTCCAAGCAGGATTTCATAACCTGTGGCATTTTTGCATTTTGTGTAAATGTCTAACTCATCACTAAAGTAACGAGAATGCGACGCGCAGTTATTCAAATCTGATCAGGCACCCAGAACAGCGGACATCTTAATTTCTTTTTCCGTTTCACTGAGGTCAAAATCGCCGCCATCTTCCACAGTCATGTGTACCTCATACAGTACATCTTCTGTCAGCGTATCCGGTGTTTCACCATCTTCTGTCTGGATATGCCATTTTTCTGTCGGAACTTCCTTCAAGGTACCATCTGTACCATATGCATACAGCTTCAAAGAACCTGTTTCCCCTGAGATTCCTTTCATACGTATTGCAACGGTCGTATTCGGATGTACATTTTCAACTGTGATCGTGTTCAGCCATCCTTCCACATCTCCCTGACCACCGTCTGCTACAAATTTTTCCTGGCTTAACACATTGCGCATTGCCTGATCCAGATCCACCTTGCGGTAAGGCATTTCCGGCAGATATACAAACCGGTCCTGAAGTCTCAGAAGTTCCAGATAGCCGGTCGGACAATAGAGCGCATTTCCGCTGTTTCCCGCATACATACCGATAGCCATGTTGTTATATCCCGGCTTGTCAGAAATATCCATGGTAAACACAGTCTCGCCTGTCTCAAAATCAAGCATGATATACTGCCACATACCGGTTTCCATATCCTGAACATATCCGTAAATATACCCTGTTGCAGTGGACAGCTTCATCATGGAAGTGTCAGACAGATCACTTCTGCACCAGATACTCTTCATCTCATATCCGTTCTCCGTCTTAACTGTATCCACACGTTCTATACCCGGCGCGATCATTTTATTGCCCTGTCTCAGCCAGCCCACATCATAAATATTCTCATAGCTTTGTATTGAGGAATCATTATCTGCTTCTCCAAGCTTCGCACTTCCTGCACCAAACCAGTTACATACGATCGTGCTTACTGTTCCCTCTCCATCATCATATACAATTGCAGAATTTTCCACAGACACCTGTGTACCTTCCGGAAGCTCATCTATAACAGGCATACTCGCAACCTGTTCTCCTGTTTTCATATCTACCGCAATAAGATTTACCGGATCCTGATTATCTGTAAACATAACCAGATCTTTGGTCAGAGACGGGGAACATCCACCTCCCCATGCAAGACCGCCGCCTGTCGTCTCATCGCCTTCTTTGCTTTCCTTGGCACCCACACTTTTATAGGAAGTTTCCCAGACTTTTTTCACACCATTATCCGCCTGGAGCAGATAACACTTCAGATTTGTCAGAATGACCGCACCCTCCTTAGATGCCGCAATACCATTCTCTGCACCCTCTCCCGGTTCCAGTTCATATACAAACACTGCATCTGACAGATCCACATCTTCTCCATTCAGGATCTTATCGATAGCTGCACGTGAAACATAGCCAAAGGTTCCCTGCTGTTTTCTGTCGGGATAAATGCGGAAGCCTCCTGTTGCAAACCAGAGATTTCCCTCATAATCAAAAACTACAGATAACAGATTCTGATCCAGTGTTTTTCCAAGCGCTGCCTCTGCTGCCGCTTTAATGTCGATATCCAGAACCTTCTCAAATTCCGGAAGTACATTTCCCTCCTCATCTGTAGCCTTAAGCATAAGTACCCGATTATCGTTCGTCGGACACACAATGCGATTGCTCTCATCTACAAAAGAATATGAACTCTGTATCAGATAGCTTCCATTGTCATGCTGTTTTGGTGAAAAATAGCCCAAGGTCTGTGCCTCATCTGCATTAATATCACGGATCGCCAGGCCACCCAGAAGCGGAACCACAGAATGTCCATAGGAATCAAAAAAGACTGCCGGCGAAGCATTGGGATTAACTTTTTCATAAGAAACATTGATCTCAGAATAAATATCAACGGGCAATACCTCATCTGTTGAATCTGTATTATAGCAGTCATGATGAATGTTAGAATCACTGGCTGCCATATACGGATTCACATCCATAGCCTTCGGTGTAAGTGCCTTGACCGGAAGTTCTGATGCCTGACCAGCACTTTCTTCTGTCTGTGTTTCCTCTGCATATACCGTATTTGCTGCCGGTTCAGATGCTATAGCTGTTATAAAAGCGATCATTGCAAGAATTAAAGCTCTTTTCTTCATATTATTTTTTCCTCCTGAGTGTTTTTTGTTATATTACTTTTCTTCGTTCAAACCAGACGGAAAGTCCTTCTTTTATTTTCTGCTCTTCCACAGGCTTCATAAAAAAATATTCTATCCGCATCCTGAACGCATGAAGCGAAAAATCAAGATCACTGCACCAGATGATCCCACATTTCGGATACAGGGAACGGAGATGTTCTGCCGCATTCAGCCCGGACACCCCTGGCAATGCAAGAAACACCACTGCCGGTACTGTTTTTCGTGTCCTCTCAAAAAATTGTTCCTGATCCTGATAGATTTCAATCAATGGAAAAACTTTCTTTTCTGTACAGTAATTCCTGATATATTCCGCACAGTTCTGTCCTTCCTGTTCCTGATCAGTCAATATGGCAATACAATACACGACATCCCTCCTCTTCCATTTGCTGTACTCCCATTTGTTATCCTCATTATAAAAAAGTTGAAATTTTTTTCAATAATTCTGTCACGAAACGACAGAAAATGACACGAATTGTAAATCTATGGTATTGTTTTGTGATATACTGTTACCAGAGCATATTTGAAATAACTATACCACCTGCTTGTCTGCAAATTCGATTGCACAGATGAAAAAGTGTTACTGAAAACAGAGTGAACAGCAACAAAAAGTCTCAGCAGGCGGAATTTTATAAACATATAAACAAAGGAAGATTTACTATGAGAATTGCAATTGTTGATGATATTTCAGAAGAACGGACACTGCTGCGAACCAGACTGGAATCTCAGTTTTCCAGACGTAATGTCCATACAGATATATTGGAATATGAAAATGGAGAAGCTTTCCTCACTGCAGCGAAGGAATGTCCTTTCACTGTAGTGTTTCTGGATATTTATATGAATGGTTCTAACGGAATTGATACAGCAAAAGAACTTCGCAGATCAGACACTGACTGTCTGCTGATCTTTACAACAAGTTCCACTGACCATGCTTTAGAGGGATTTCAGGTCCGGGCTCTGCACTATCTTGTAAAGCCCTACAGTGAAAATGATATTTCCGCACTGGCAGATGAAATCCTTTCCCGCATCCCGGATTCCGGGAAATACATAGATGTAAAGGTAAACGGCAGTAATATTCAGATTCCCTTCCGGAAAATAATCTACGCAGAGCATTTTTCCCATATGATCCACATCCACACTGCCGGTGAAAGGGAACTGGTCACCCGTCAGTCCTTTGACTCCTTCATAACCTCCCTGAAAATGGACTCACGTTTCTATCAGTGTAACCGGGGCGTTGTGATCAATCTGGAACATGCCGTTGATTTTGACGGAACAGGCTTTCGCCTTGATAACGGAAGTAATATCCCGGTAAGCAGGAAGCTTCTCAAAAACGCCAGACAGACATTTATGGAATTTCTGTTCCAAAGGAGGTCCTGAAATGACTGACATACTTCGCCCTGTACTTGAACTTTCCGTAATCATTCCCGGTATACTGCTGGCATATCTGCCTGTAAAGAGCTATCTGAGACAGACACCGCTTAAGCTGACAGCATGGCTTCTTCCTCTTCTTCTGGGAATCTGTATTTTGGGAGGAGCGGTTTGCTGTGCCCTGCAAATTCCCACCAGATGGTTCCTGTTTCCTCTGCTGCCTGTGATTATGCTCATTTATTACAAAACACTGAAAATCTCTGTCTGGAAATCTGTCAGTATTTTTCTTGCAGTCTTCGCAGTTTTTACATGTGTCAAAAGTTTGTCCCGGGCAGTTAATGCACTTATGACCGCAGACCTGCATATTACAGAAAATGAACTGTGGTTTCACACCGGTGCCGGGATTTTCTATAACGTGATCTGTCTGCTTTTTGTTCTGGCAGCCTGGTATCCTGCCCGCCACTGTGTACAGACAATGATCACAGACGAGAACTTTGCCCAGACCTGGTACGTATTCTGGATTCTTCCGGTAATCTTCATCGGAGTGAATCTTTTTATGATTCCTAAATACCGCGGTACTTTATATACCGGACGGGTCCTGCAGTGCTATATTGTTTTAAGTCTTGTACTGCTCATAATCCTGCTTCTGTTTTATGTCATGTTTCTTATGATGGCAGTCAGTCTGAACAAAAATGCCAGACTTCAGCAGGAGAACCATTTTCTTACTCTTCAGCAGGAAAGATACGAGAATCTCTGCATGGCTATTGAAGAAGCCAGACAGGCGCGTCACGATATCCGGCATCACTTTGTGCAGTTATCCTCTCTGGCAGAACAGGGTGACATGGAAAAGATCAAAAAATATCTCTCCGCTGCAACCGGAAAAATCTCTGACTATAACCTGCATTTCTGTGAAAATCAGGCTGTTGACAGTGTTTTCGGATATTATTCCACCCTTGCAGAAAGAGAAAACATTCCTTTTCATGCACTGGTTTCTCTGCCTGCTGATCTTTCCATAGATGAGATTAATCTGTGCCTTGTGTTTTCCAATCTGCTGGAAAATGCCATCCAGGCAAGTGCGAAAACAGAGCCTGCCCGCAGAAAGATTAATGTGGAAGTTTACCCCCACCATAATCATCTCCTTCTGATTCATGTGGAGAACACCTTCGATGGCAAAATACAGCAAAAAAACAATATTTTCCAATCCTCCAAACGCTCAGGAAACGGCATAGGAATCGAATCCGTCCGCCACATTACCGACAAAAACGGCGGTGCATGCAGTTTCACCTATGAAAACGGGATTTTCTCTGCAAAAATTATGCTGAGTATTTGATTTTATTATCTTTACTCAGCACTACTTTGCATTTTTTTCTGCTCCGACAGCAGATGACCTGTATTTACTTATACTATCCATACGGGCACTGGAATCAGCCTTTTATTTATACAATTCCCTTAATTCAATCAATATACGGTTTGTTCCTTCTTCACAGGTAAATCCTGATCTTGAAAAAAATCCATATCGATAACATTCCAGTCCGGTTTGTTTTACCTGACGGATTTCATTTTGGACAATACTCTCTGTTATAGGTTCTTTTCTGATCAGATATTGTTTGCAAATCCTCTCAAAGCACTTTGGTATATATTTTGTTTCAAAATCATCTGCAATATATCTATCATAAAAAATATCCGGATCCATAATATTCATTCGCGACATATTTCTGAAAATATATTTATAATAGAACAAAGACAGATTATCTGAAATAAAATATCCCGATTTTTTTCTGTTGTTTTCATCGTTAATCGGAGCTTCTTTTGCAACAACATCCATGCGCATCAGCTTATCAAGAATATCTACTAACGCAGGTCCGCTTGAGATATTCGACTGGTCAAGGATATCTTTATATCTGCTAAATCCTTTTGCAAGTGCTTCAAAGACTTCATTTGCATTTGTAATTTTTGAAATTTCTGAGTTCAGGTACATAGATACCTCATTTTCCAGACGTGCCCCGGATGAAGCAATCAATTCAATGATATTCTCCCGTACACTTTTTTTTGCATCAATCAGCCGGTTATAATACGGAATTCCACCAAACACACTATACAATCTTACTTTATCTTCTTCTGAAAACCCAGAATAAAACATTGCTGATTCATAATAGTCCATTGGCTTCAGATTAATCGTAAGATCAATTCTTCCATATAGCGGATTTTGTTTTTCCAAAAGAGCTTTCATCGTATCCACATAAGAACCACAGACAATAAGTTTCATATTAGAAGTATCTTTGTAATGATCTATGACAGATTGCAAAACGCTGTCAAGTCCCTTTGAATTTTCCCTTAAATATGGATATTCATCCAAAACAAAAATCATCGGTTCTTTTTCTGATTTTTTAAACAAAAATCGCAACAGAGCTTCCATATTTTCAAATGCAGGTTTGGGAAAGTCAAATATTTCGCCTATAAGTTCAGCTAAACTTTCTACATTATTCTGTTCTGTAGTTTGTTTACATTCATAATAAATGCTTTTTATATCTGTTTCTTTTAGTACCTGCTTAATAAGTTCACTTTTTCCAATTCGCCGTCTGCCATAAATCAGAGAAATCATTTGACCGTCTGAGCGGAACATGGTACACAATTTTTTTCTCTCAGTTTCTCTCCCATAAAACATATGCAGCCTCCGTTACTGAAAACTTATAAAAAGTTATAAACTTCTATGTTCCATTCCTACTTCAACGAGTATGCTTTTGATGATATAAATATCAATCTACTCACAAGTTCCTGTACTCTCCATAGGCGTAAATTCCAGACTAACGTATCCGTACATATTTGCATTAACATTTCAGTGTCAGCCTGCAAATTTTTCTCCATAAGTCTTGAGATTTATAGATGCCTGGAAATCCCTGTCAATCATATTCCCACACGCACATCTATAAACTCTGTCAGATAACTTCAGATCTTTTTTGATGTTTCCACAACAGCTGCAAAGCTTTGAGGATGGATAAAACCGATCGACCACAATAAGCTGGTTCCCTTTATCGCTGCACCTATATTCAAGCTGTTTTCTAAACCCAAAAAATTCCTGTGCCTGAACTGCTTTGGATAAATGTCTGTTTTTCATTATTCCGCTGACATTCAGATCTTCAATACATATAAATCTTGGTTTTCGATTTACGATCTCCGATATGGTCTGATTTAAATAATTTTTACGGATGTTTGTTAATCTGTGATTTCGTTTTAATAAAAGTTTTTCCTTTCTGATTACATTATTTGTTTTACAGTAACTTTCCCCTTTCTTATTTTTCTCGTAAGAACGAGAGATACTACGCTATAATCTGCGTTTCTGTTTTTCTAATTTCTTTACTTTCCGACTCTTATTGATGTTCTTATACTTAGTCCCATCAGAGCAGACAGCCAGATCTTTGATTCCCAGGTCTATGCCGACTCCGTCATCATTAAGTGTTTCCCTGCAGTCAGGAAATTCTACACATACGCTGATCCACCAGTTCAATCCGTCAAAAGATATTCTCGGGTTCATATATTTAGCATTTGTCGGAATACGTCCATGTTCTGCAAGTCTTACCCAATTCATTTTTTTATTTGCTTTCCTGCCGGAAGAAAAGCCTTCAAATTTAACGTGTGTATTACTGAAGCGTATCTTAACGTTGTCCTGATAGAACTTCGGCATTGATCTCTTTTTTGACTTGAATCCTAGGAACTTTTGCAAACCCCTGAAAAAGTTCTTATAAGCAGTACAGGCATCTTTAATTGCCTGTTTGGTTACATTATTTGAGATATTCACCCTCATCTCTCATTACTCCAGAACGTGTTAGCTCAATTATAACTGAGAATTACGAATTTTTATACTGAAATTTTCCTCTACACATTAAATGTTCTTCTTTATCACATCCAATATTCTTCAGCATTGACATTTTGATATCAAAATGATATCATTTGTACATCAACCAGTTCATACATATTTTTATGGTAAAGCAATGCATATACCAGTCAGGAGGTTTATTATGCAGGAAAAAGTTTTAAGCAGTAAGAAGAATGGTATGGCAATGATGATTCTCTTCATTTTGTTGTATGCGGCAGCAACAGCACTTGCTATAATCGGTTCCATCTTTCATTGTATTCCAATGGCTGCGGTCGGATTCATCTGGTTATCTTTGGGATGGATTCCATTTCTTGGATTAAAGGTACTAAAGCCTCAGGAAGCTCTGGTTCTTACCTTGTTTGGTAATTATGTGGGCACACTGAAGGATGACGGCTTTTATTGGGTAAATCCTTTTTGTACAGCAGTGAATCCGGCAGCTAAGACGAAATTAAATCAGAGCGGCGATGTAGATGGCGGTAATGCTGCCAAATCAGTTTTGACATTAGCTGCGGCAGGCACCAGCGGATCTTCCAATAGCTCTTATGTGAGTAAAAAGATTTCCCTGAAGATCATGACTCTGAACAATAACCGTCAGAAGATCAATGACTGTCTGGGTAATCCTGTAGAAATCGGAATTGCGGTTATATGGCGTGTGACAGATACTGCAAAGGCTGTTTTTAATGTCGATAACTATAAGGAATATCTTTCCCTGCAGTGTGATAGTGCTCTTCGCAATATTGTAAGGATTTATCCTTATGATGTAGCTCCGAATGTGGATACAACAGGGGATGGTGTTGCAGATGAGGGCAGCCTGCGTGGTTCCAGCGAAATTGTAGCCGGACGTATCCGGGATGAGATTCAGCAGAAGGTTGCGGAGGCTGGTCTTGAGATTATTGAGGCACGCATCACCTATCTGGCTTATGCTCCTGAGATTGCAGCTGTTATGCTGCAGAGACAGCAGGCTTCTGCTATTATTGATGCGAGAAAGATGATCGTAGATGGTGCTGTTGGCATGGTTGAAATGGCACTGGAACGATTGAACGAGAACAATGTGGTTGAGCTTGATGAGGAGCGGAAAGCGGCCATGGTTTCTAATCTTCTCGTTGTACTGTGTGGCAATCACGATGCCCAGCCGGTGGTTAATTCCGGCAGTCTGTACTAATGGCTGATACCAGACCAAAGAAACAGATTCCGCTCAGGCTTTCTGCAAAGCTTTATGATCAGATTGCCGCCTGGGCAGAAGATGATTTCCGCTCCGTCAACGGCCAGATCGAGTATCTGCTTACTGAATGCGTCCGGCAGCGTAAGAAAAACGGGAAATATGTTTCCGACACTATGGATGAGCCGCCGGAACTGGATATTGAGTGAATTTTCATATCTCAGCTGATATGTAAAAAAAGATAAACAGGGAGTGCTATTCTTGCACTCCCTCTCGTCTGTACCACCTTATTCCCACTGTGCTTTCATTATTTCTTTCGCTTCAAATGTATGTTTCATCCAATCCCCGGCAAGCTGTACCCAGGTTTCACATTCTGCCTGGATGCCGTAGCCATTGGGGCAGGAGGTTTCAGCGGTTGCAAGGCCCAAGCCGTGACCTCCTACGGGATAGATATGTAATTCTGCCGGAATGTCCAGCGCATGAAGAGCCTGGAAAAACAGCAGGGAATTCTCTACCGGAACGGTGTCATCCGGGGCAGTGTGCCACATGAACGTCGGTGGAGTATCTTTGGTTACATTGAATTCCAGTGACAAGAATCTGAGTTTCTCTTCATCTGCATAGTCTTCTCCAAGAACGCTCTCAAAAGAACCCTGATGTGCTTTTTCTCCGGAAGTAATTACCGGATAACTGAGCATAAGTCCATTAGGGCAGAATTTTTCAGCATCCATTTCCAGAGCTTCCGCCACAAACGGTTTGTTCCAGAAAACACCAAGGCTTGCTGCCAGATGTCCACCGGCGGAAGAACCCTGGACAACAATTTTCTCAGTATCAATATTCCATTTATCTGCATTCTCACGAAGCATTGCAACTGCTGTAGCCAACTGCAGAAGTGCCTCCGGGAAACGTGCCGGTGCAACGCTGTAACGAAGAATTGCTGCATGATACCCCATTGCCATAAACTTAACAGCCAGTGCTTCTGCCTCTCTGTCCGATGTCATTGCATATCCGCCACCTGGACAGATCAATACAACCGGCCTCTTTCTCTCTGGGTCTATCTCCGGAGAATTATCCAGAAAATAGGTAAATAAGTTTGCTGTGAACTCAGAGTCTTTTAAATGGATTTCTATTTTTTCATGTATCATCGATGTAACCTCCAAACCTAAAATATAACATGATATACCCAGTATAATCGGGATACATACAAATATCAATTTTTATTCAGCCTCATCCGAGTCAATCGTAACCGAATAAAAAATTATAGATTTACGATTTTCTTTATTCTTATATTCTCCCTAAAGTGTGTTTGAAAAATGCTTTTCGCAAGATGTGCGTCACAATTTGTGGGAGATTTTGTCCGGATGAGGGCGTCGTAGCGGGCTACGGCAACCGAATTCAGACAAAATATACCGCAATGTGCACGCAGATACTCAATTGTGTAGTCATCATCGCAGGTCTTATCTTCTTTCAGAATATCAATGGCGCCAAATCTATTATCTACAGTGAAAAACAATACTTCATAGTGTCTGTATAATGTTACCAATGTATAACGTAACCCTACAAAATCAATCTGCCAAGCCAAAAAGGATTATATTCCTATTATTCTTTTTTTCTCTATCTGGACAGCTCTTATTAATAGAATACCAATTATAAATAACTCCCCCCATATAAAGAGAATAACTATTTTACTTCTTACAATTTTAATAGTTCCAGATAAATCCAACGGTTCATAAATATAAACTTTAATGTTTTCCGTAGAATAATCCCTGAAATCCTTCGGAATATTGACATGATAATGCTCCATATTATTACCCATTTAGTTTTAGGACTATCAAAAATCTTCATCTATCATCATCCTGTCAATATATCGTCCATGTGACATGCTCTCGCCACTTAAATCTTACAGATTTTGAAGTGGGAGCTTCCTGCTCAATTGCCCTTCAGGGCAAAGCTAAAACAGGCTATCCCCGCGTGTCCCGCGGTTCTTTTTTATCCGGTTACGGATCTTTTCTGTGCTATTATGCACATTTTTTATATATTCTTTTTCCTTCTTTCAGAATATTGACCGCCGCATTCACATCCCGGTCCATCCGGTTTCCACATTCGCATAGGTATATCCGTTCTGATAATGCCAGCTCTTTCTTCTTATGTCCGCATACGCTGCATATCTTACTGGATGCAAAATATCTGTCTACTTTTATCAGATATTTTCCACGTTCTTCCAGCTTATATCCAAGCATGGAAAGGAACTGACCGTATCCGTTATCCTGTATCCCTGTTCTTTATTTGGATAGATTCTTATTTTTACTGCCCGGTTTATCTTTCTCACCCTGACTCTCTATATACTGATGGATTGTTTCAACAGGTGCTATATTTCAAAGATTTCTTTTGTTCTCTCTTACATCTTATTGTCCAGCATCTTTCTGCCATATTTCATAACCAGAATCAAACAAAAACACTGAATGAGAATTATTATCTAAACTCATTATGTACACTCACTTATTGCTTATTTCGACCGTCCAAATTTCAAGAGCATATTGTTCTTTTTTCTATTATAATATATTTATTGTATCAGAACAAGTGTTTTTACGCTTTTTTATGAATTTGAGCAGACATGCTCGAATGTGCAATTCATCCCATCACCTATAGAGGTGAGGAAATTCTTGCTACGGTTGTTAAACTTGTTCCCAAAACAACAACTAAAATTCATCCATATATTCCTGTATTGTATATCAATTATATCTTCTGTAAAAAAGAAGGCCATTGCAAAACGCAACAGCCTTAGAGCGTGTTTGAAAAATTATTCCATACACTCATCCAGAATTGAAGCCATCTTATCGATATGTTCTTTTGTGATCACAAGCGGAGGTACGATTCTCAGTACATCACTGCCTGCGGAGATCACCAGCAGTCCTTTTGCCAGCGCAGCCTTTACAACTTCACCTACAGGGCGGCCCTGGATCACGATTCCCTGCATGAAGCCCATGCCTCGTCTTGTTGCAGCGCATTCATGTTTCGCAACAATTTCATCCAGTTTATGTTCCAGATATGGAGTCATTTCCTGTACATGTTCAATGATCTTATCATTCTCATAAATCTCAAATACCTTGCTGACTGCAGCACATACAAACGGGTTTCCTCCGTAAGTAGTACCATGATCTCCAGGCTCCAGAGAAGCTTTGGCAGCTTTCTCACTTAATACAAATGCGCCAACCGGCACACCGCAGCCAAGAGCCTTGGCACTTGTCATAATATCCGGCTGTACACCATATGCCTGCCATGCAAAATAATAACCGGTTCTTCCCATACCACACTGAATCTCATCAAAGATCAGCATAATATCCTTCTCATCACAGATCTGGCGCAGACCTTCCAGAAATTCTCTCTTCGCCGGGTAGATACCGCCCTCACCCTGAACAACCTCAGTAATAATTGCACAGGTCTTATCTGTGATCTGAGCTTTTACACTCTCCAGATCATTGAAATCTGCAAACTTCACACCACCCATCAGCGGCTCAAACGGCTCTCTGTAATGAGCAGTTCCTGTTACAGAAAGAGCACCGATACTTCTTCCATGGAAGGAATGGTTCATTGCAATGATCTCATGGTCTGCATGTCCGTCACGTACATATGCATATTTCTTAGCAGCTTTTAAAGCACCTTCGATTGCTTCCGTACCACTGTTGGTAAAGAATGCCTTGCTCATTTTGCTTGCCTTTACCAGCTTCGCACCTGCCTCGATAATCGGTTCATTATAATATAAATTGGAAATATGCATCAGCTTATCAATCTGATCTTTTAATGCTTCGTCATATCCCGGATAATGATATCCCAGAGAATTTACAGCGATACCTGCTGCAAAATCCAGATATTCCTTTCCCTCGGAATCATATAAATAACATCCCTGTCCTTTTTCAAAAACAACAGGAAAACGATTATAAGTGTGAAGGATATTCTCTTCTGATTCCTTCATCTGTTCATTCATGTTCATTATAATATTTCTCCCCGTCTTCTCTTAAGATTGCAGTACCAATACCTTTGTTTGTAAAGATTTCCAGCAGTAAACTGTGAGGAATTCTTCCGTCAAGGATATGTACTCTTTTAACACCTTCTTCAATGGCATCAATACAGTTTTTCAGCTTCGGAATCATACCTCCGCCTACATAACCGTCACTGATAAGTTTCTCAGCCTCATCTACATGAAGCTCAGAGATCAGACTGGAGGGATCATCTTTATCCTTATAAACGCCTTCAATGTCAGAAAGAAATGCCAGTTTCTCGGCATGAACAGCCTCTGCAATGGCACACGCCGCATCATCTGCATTAATATTATAAGTAGCAAAATTATCATCATAGCCTACCGGGAAAATGATCGGCAGGAAATCTTTCTCCAGAAGATCTTCCAGGATCTTCGGCTCAACCTTTGTAACCTCGCCTACAAATCCAATGTCTCCGCCCTCTGTCTGTTTCTTGCGGCATTTCAGCAGACCACCATCTTTACCGCTGATACCTACAGCATTTACGCCGAGAGATTCCACCATGGCAACCAGTTCCTTATTCACCTTCGCAAGAACCATCTCTGCGATCTCCATAGTATCTTTATCTGTTACACGAAGACCATTGATAAATTTCGGCTCCATACCAACCTTGCCAACCCAGCGGCTGATTTCCTTACCACCACCATGAACAATAATCGGTTTAAAACCAACCAGCTTCAGAAGAACAACGTCCTTGATAACATTCTTCTTCAGCTCATCATCCAGCATGGCACTTCCGCCGTACTTTACAACCACAATCTTACGATTAAATCTCTGAATATAAGGAAGCGCCTCGATCAGCACCTCCGCCTTGTCCAAATATTTCTGATTAACCATTATTCTCTCCTTTTTCCAGTCAATGTCTGTTCTTCATCCACTGCTTATTGCTTTTCGCAATTAAAGCAGGAGACTTACCTGATTCGGTTAAAATCATCCTTATTCACAGGATTTTGTTATGAACGATAATCTGCATTGATTTTTATATAATCATAGGTCAGGTCACAGCCCCATGCAGTTGCTGTAGCATCACCCATCTTCACATCAGCAATTGCTGTGACAGCTTCCTCAGAAAGAATCTTCGTTGCCTCTTCTTCACTGTAATCCACAGCCACACCATTCTCGATAATCTGAATCTTACCAGCCTTACTCTCAAAGAACAGATCCACCTTCTCAGGATCAAACTTCGCACCGGAATATCCCATAGCACACAGGATTCTTCCCCAGTTTGCATCATGTCCGTAGATAGCAGCCTTTGTCAGAGAAGAAGTAACAACAGACTTACTCAGTGTAACCGCCTGTTCCTTAGACTCTGCACCAATGATCTTGACCTCAAACAGTGCAGTCGCACCCTCTCCATCACCTGCAATCTTCTTCGCCAGAGTAGTATTAATATAATTCAGCGCAGCCTTGAAGGTCTGGTAATCCTCACCCTTCTCTGTGATCTCCGGATTCTCAGCCAGACCATTGGCCAAAAGAAGCACTGTATCATTGGTAGAAGTATCTCCATCAACAGAAACCATATTGTAGGTATCCTTAACATCCTCACTTAATGCCTCCTGCAGCATCTTCTTGGAAATCTTCGCATCCGTAGTCACAAAACCAAGCATGGTGCACATATTCGGATGAATCATACCCGAGCCCTTACACATACCACCAATCGTAACAGTTTTACCACCAATCTCAACCTGAACAGCAACTTCCTTCTTCCTAGTATCAGTAGTCATAATCGCCTTCGCAGCCTCAGTACCTGCCTCCAGAGAACCATCCAGCTTCGGAGCCATCATCTTCACACCATTCTTAATACGGTCAATCGGAACCTGCATACCAATAACACCGGTAGAAGCAACCAGCACACTGTCCGCAGCCACATTCAAAACCTCCGCAGCCGCAACCGCAGTCTCCTTACAATAACCATACCCTTCTGCACCAGTACATGCATTGGCAATACCACTGTTACAGATCACCACCTGCGCAGACGGATGATTATAAACAATATCCTGATCCCATTTAACAGGCGCAGCCTTCACCACATTGGTAGTAAAAGTCCCCGCAGCCACACAAGGCACCTCACTATAAACCATAGCCATATCCGTTCTGCCCTTATACTTAATCTCAGCCGCAGCAGCCGCTGCCTGAAATCCCTTAGCCGCCGTAACGCCGCCCTCTATAATCTTCATGATTCCATCATCCTTTCTAACTCGCTACACTTTTTCCAGACTGCCACAGGTCCCCTGCGCAGTCGCCCTCCAGTTACTGGAAAAGTCAGCTCCGGAAATTATTTGTTTTTGAACTCATTTGCAGGGACTGTAGTAACTCTTAGTGCTCAGGAATTTGCGTTGTGGAAAAAAAGCTCACTGTCTGAGCGCAGCGAGTTTGAGCTTTTTTTCCACGCTTTTAGCAAATTTCTGAACACTTAGAGTTACTAAGCCCCGAAACCGCATTCAAAAACAAATAATTTCCGGAGCGTCCCCTTTTCATTTAACTTACGGACACATCGGCACCTGCAGCAGTCCCTCAGCCTCCTTAAATCCAAACATCAGATTCATATTCTGCACAGCCTGTCCTGCAGCACCTTTAACCAGATTATCCATAGCCCCCATCATAATAACTCTGTGAGTTCTCGGATCAATCTTAAAGTTCACATCCACATAATTACTTCCCTCCACGCACTTAGTCTGCGGACAAACATCCTTATCAAGCACACGAACGAAAGTCTCCTTCTCATAATACTTATCATAAACTGCCTTTACTTCTTCATAAGAAACATCCTTAGTCAGAGAAGCATAAGCAGTCACCAGAATACCACGGTTCATAGGAATCAGATGAGGTGTAAAATTAATCAGCACTTCCTTACCGCACGCATAACCAAGCTGATCCTCAATCTCAGGTGTATGTCTGTGACTTGCAACACCATAAGCCTTGATATTCTCATTCACTTCGCAGAAAAGATTAGCAACCTTCGCTCCACGTCCAGCTCCTGAAGTACCGGACTTCGCATCAATAATAATGGTAGACGGATCGATCAGCCCCTCTTTGATCAGCGGATAAATAGAAAGTGTAGAACATGTCGGGTAACATCCCGGATTCGCGATCAGTCTGGCTTTCTTGATATCCTCACGGTTAATCTCACATAAACCATAAACCGCCTCATCAATAAACTGTGGAGCTTTATGCTCGATACCATACCATTTCTCATATTTCTTCACATCTTTAATACGGAAATCCGCACTCAGATCGATTACCTTCGCTTTGGAAAGAATTCCTTCATTAATTAAAGAAGCACAAAGTCCCTGCGGAGTTGCTGTAAAGATCACATCCACTTCATCAGCTAATGCTTCCATATTATCATCCATACATTTGGCATCTACCAGTTTAAAAAAGTTCTGGTAAACATCTGAATATTTCTGGTCAATATAACTTCTTGAACCATACCACGCAATTTCCACATCTTTATGTCCCAGAAGCAGTCTCACGATCTCGTTACCTGCATATCCTGTGGCACCGATAATTCCTGCTTTAATCATAATAATTTCCTCCATCTTCGCCTCATCCGGCGATCTTCATTTCATAGTAAAACTTTACTCTATCAGAGTGCTGGACTAATTATACATCTTACCTGCATAATATGCAATAGTCATTTTTCAATGTTTTTACATGGATTTTATTTCACTTCACAGATTTCCCCCTGTCTTTTCCTATATTATATTGCATATTTATGCAAAAGCAGATAAAACTTTTTTGCATTTTTCTATTGCATATTTATAAAAAAAGGTGTATATTATCACTTGTTAAGCGGAATCACACGAAATCAACTTGTTCCGCATTGAATATTTATTCAAAAATTTCAATCAGAAATTACCGCATTTATTCAAAAATAATGCGCTGAACTCCCGACCTATTCATTTACTTTCGGCAAACGGATATCTCAGGAAATTTTTACAAATCAGGAAAATAATAAAATCCAATTTCAGGAGGAATACAATCATGAAAGAAAAAGTCGTTTTAGCATACTCAGGCGGTCTTGATACCACAGCCTTAATCCCATGGTTAAAAGAAACATTTGATTATGATGTTGTCTGCTGCTGCGTAAACTGCGGTCAGGGAAACGAACTGGACGGACTGGATGAAAGAGCAAAGCTTTCCGGTGCTTCCAAATTATATATTGAAGATATCGTAGATGAATTCTGTGATGACTTCATCGTTCCATGTGTACAGGCAGGTGCTGTATACGAACACAAATATCTCCTTGGTACATCCATGGCCCGTCCGGCAATCGCTAAAAAATTAGTTGAGATTGCACGTAAAGAAGGCGCAGTTGCTATCTGCCACGGTGCTACAGGTAAAGGTAATGACCAGATCCGTTTCGAACTTGGCATCAAAGCTCTTGCTCCTGACATCAAGATCATCGCTCCATGGCGTATGACAGACAAATGGACCATGCAGTCACGTGAGGATGAGATTGCATTCTGTAAAGCTCACGGAATCGACCTTCCATTCGATGCAAGCCACAGCTACAGCCGCGACAGAAACTTATGGCATATCAGCCATGAAGGTCTGGAACTGGAAGATCCTTCCCAGGCTCCAAACTATGACAATATGCTTGTTTTAGGTGTTACACCTGAGAAAGCTCCTGATAAAGAAACAGAAATAACAATGACATTCGAGCAGGGTGTTCCGAAAACATTAAACGGAAAAGAAATGAAGGTTTCCGAGATCATCACAGAACTCAACAAATTAGGCGGCGAGAACGGTATCGGTATCGTTGACATCGTTGAGAACCGTGTTGTTGGTATGAAATCCCGTGGCGTATATGAGACTCCTGGCGGAACAATCCTTATGGCAGCTCATGAACAGCTCGAAGAACTTACACTTGACCGCGAGACAATGGAAACCAAGAAGAAACTTGGCAGCCAGTTCGCTCAGGTTGTTTACGAAGGAAAATGGTACACACCGCTTCGCGAGGCAATTCAGGCATTCGTTGAGTCCACACAGAAATATGTAACAGGTGAAGTGAAATTCAAACTGTACAAAGGCAACATCATCAAAGCCGGTACAACTTCTCCATACAGCCTCTACAACGAGTCTCTTGCATCCTTCACAACAGGTGACCTCTATGACCACCATGATGCAGACGGATTCATCACACTATTCGGACTTCCACTGAAAGTTCGTGCTATGATGTTAAAAGAAGTTGAGCAGAACAAGAAATAATTAAACAGAACCTATTACAGCCAGACAGGATTTTGATCCGTCTGGCTGTTCTTTTTTATAATGTTCAAACTCCCAAAATAAGTCCTCTATCTGAGCGCAGCGAGTAATCCAGACTTTTCTTCTCATGCTTTTAGCAGATTTCGGATGGCTTATAGCAATCCTCTAAAATAATGCATCTTAATCCAGCCCATCAGAGTGTGAAATCCTGCGTCAGATATCTTTGCCGTGCGTCAGCACGCCTGCAGATATCTTCCTTGTCTTTCGCACTCTGCTGAACTGTCTTAAATGCATTATTTACGAGGATTGCTATAGAATCTCTTAGATGCCGAAACCGCATAGGAAATAAAATATTTTTCTAAGCGTCCCTTTTATCTTCAAAATATGCTACAATACTTCCAACCCTATATACAATCAAAGAAAGGAATCACCGCCAATGCAGCTAGACAAAGAAACCATGAAAAAAATCCGATGGCTCATAGCCTTCGCCGTTCTCCTATACCTCGGCGTCCAGAACCTGAACATAGTCATCAACACCGCCAAAGTCCTCCTTAGCTTTTTATTCCCATTCATCATCGGCTTCGGAATCGCATTCATCCTGAATGTCCCAATGAAATTCATAGAACACCACCTGTTCGGCAAAGCCCTTGAACAAAAGAAAAAAGCGGCCGAAAAATTAGCCCGCCCCATCAGTCTTGTGCTCTCCATCGGCTTCGTAATCTGCATAATCATAATCGTTATGCTGGTAGTAGTCCCGGAGCTCGGCTCAACATTTGTAAATATCGCAAAGAAAATCGAGGAAAACATCCCTGCATTCCAAAAATGGATTGATAACGTATCCGGAAACAACCCGGAAATTGTGAAATGGACCCAGTCCCTTAACATTGAGCCCGGCAAAATGATCGATTCCGTACTCAGCGTACTCAAAAGCGGAGTCAACAACATTGTTTCATCCACCGTATCAATTACCATGGGACTCCTCACAACAGCCATGAATGTCTCCATCGGCTTTGTCTTTGCCTGCTATGTTCTTCTCCAGAAAGAAAAACTCATGCAGCAGATAAAAAAAGCAATGTACGCATTATTCCCGGAAAAGCCGGTCAGATATCTGGCACACGTATGGAATCTGGCAAACAGAATCTTTTCCAGTTTCATTACAGGCCAGTGCATAGAAGCAGTCATCCTCGGAAGCATGTTCTTCGTATCTATGACAATCCTGCGCTTCCCATATGCCATGCTGGTTGGAGTCCTGATCTCCTTTACAGCATTAATTCCTGTATTCGGCGGAATCATTGGATGCTGGGTTGCTTTCTTCCTGATCCTGATGGTAAGCCCGATAAAAGCAGTCCTCTTCCTTGGATTGTTCCTTATTTTACAGCAGATTGAAGGTAACCTGATCTATCCTCATGTGGTAGGCGGTTCCGTAGGACTTCCATCTATCTGGGTACTGGTAGCCGTAACTCTCGGCGGAAGCCTGATGGGAATTGTGGGAATGCTGATCTTCATCCCGACAGTCTCTGTAATCTACACACTTTTCAGAGAGTGGGTATATGCACGACTCGAGAAAAAGCAACTCGTTTTATGACGAAATTATCAACTGATTGAGATAATTTTGTAAAAGGACTGTAACTCAGTGTAAGGTCTCTGTAATTGTAATTAATCTGATATTTCTTTATTATAGTAATATCTGGTTAAAAATGGAAGGAGATCTTAAGATGGACATCTTAAAAGGTAAACGTTATGATATTATGAATGTGCTTTGGGAAGAAGGAAGACCATTGTCTGCTTTTGAGATCAATGACATTGCACCGGAGCTGAAAATGCCAACTGTACGAAGATGCCTAGAGCTTCTTTTAAAAGAGAACATTATCAAAGTCGCAGGAACTTCTATGAACGGCAAGGTCTATGCAAGAAATTATACCCCTCTTCTTTCAAGAGAGGATTACTTAAAAGGAAATGCCAAAAGCAGAAAGATAAGCCCGGTAGAAATGATGACAGCGCTTCTGGAATCCGATGGAATCACAGTAGAAGAAATCGAACAGCTCCAGAAACTTCTTGATAAGAAACGTGCGGAGTTAGAAAACAAATAATCATAAAACGCAATGAGTAAAATCGGCATGGTCATAAAAAAGTAGACCGTGCCGTTTTTTTAATTAATTTAAATCATCAAAAGAATTGACAGTCAACTCTAAATATTTTATAATCATTTTATAAACAATAGCAAGAAACTTATATATGTCCATAATCGGTTGGATGTTTCTACCAACTACCGTAATAGTTGTCTATAAGTTCTGTGTCCACATAGGGATAGCATGAGGTAAAGGCAGCATCGGTAGATTTTTTTTGCCTTTCCTTAATCACAAAGAAAGAAGGTATGATTATGAACAAACAGATTTTTGCATTAAAGGGTACTATTTGTTACAGTAATTCTCTGACGGAACTTTCCATCACTGAAAATGGATATTTGGTATGTGAAGATGGGCGATGTGCAGGGGTGTTTGATGAGCTTCCTGAGAAATTTGCAGGAATCTCATGCACAGATTTTGGTGATGAGCTGATCATTCCGGGACTGACTGATCTGCATCTTCATGCTCCGCAGTATACGTTTCGTGCCTCGGGTATGGATCTGGAGCTGCTGGACTGGCTGAATACTTATACTTTTCCACAGGAAGCGCGTTATGAAGATACGGAGTTTGCCAAAGAGGCTTATTCTATTTTCGCTGAGGATATGAAGAAGAGCCCGAATACAAGAGCATGTATTTTCGGAACTCTGCATGTCCCCGCTACCGAGATCCTGATGGAACAACTGGATAAAACCGGAATAAAAGCTATGGTCGGAAAGGTAAATATGGACCGCAACGGCTCTCCGCAATTGCAGGAAGAGAGTGCTCAGGTTTCTGCTGATGCTACGGTTCAGTGGATTGAAGATACGCTTGATAAGTTTGAAAATGTAAAGCCAATTCTTACTCCGAGATTTACTCCATCCTGTTCTGATGCATTGATGGAGAAGCTTTCAGAGATTCAGAAAAAGTATCATCTGCCGATGCAGTCACACCTTTCTGAGAATTTCGGTGAAATTGCCTGGGTGAAAGAGCTTTGTCCGAATACACATTTTTATGGAGAAGCCTATAGCCAGTTCGATCTTTTCGGCGGTGACTGTCCGACGATCATGGCTCATTGCGTTCATTCTTCGGATGAAGAAATTGCCCTTATGAAGAAGCAGGGCGTTTATATCGCTCATTGTCCGCAGTCCAACACAAATCTCGCCTCAGGTATCTCTCCTGCGAGACGTTATCTGGATGAAGGTTTACACATCGGACTGGGTTCTGACATTGCAGGTGGAACTTCTGTTTCTATTCTGCGTGCCATGGCTGATGCTATTCAGGTTTCCAAGCTGTACTGGCGGCTGGTTGATTCTTCCATGAAGCCGCTTACTGTTGAAGAGGCCTTTTATATGGGAACAGAAGGAGGCGGTTCCTTCTTTGGAAAGGTTGGAAGCTTTAAGGAAGGGTATGAATTTGATGCGGTTGTGCTTAATGACAGCACTATTCCAACTCCACTGAAGCTCTCTCCGAAGGACAGACTTGAAAGACTGATCTACCTTTCCGATGACCGCAATATTACCGCTAAATATGTAGCCGGAAGAAAGATTCTGTAACTGCAGGAAATACAGAGCCCGACGGCAATTTTAAATTTAAAAGGGGGAAAGATTATGAACCTTGACAAAATGTTTCATCTCAAAGAAAACCACACAGACGTAAAAACAGAAGTTATGGCTGGTATCACTACTTTCATGACAATGGCTTACATTCTGGCTGTTAACCCAAACATTCTGGAAGCGTCCGGCATGGACAGAGGAGCTGTTTTTACAGCGACCGCACTGTCATCCTTTATTGCCACCTGCCTGATGGCACTGCTTTCTAACTACCCGTTCGTTCTTGCACCGGGCATGGGCTTAAATGCCTACTTTGCATACACAGTTGTTCTTGGCATGGGATACAACTGGCAGCAGGCACTGGCAGCCGTATTTGTAGAAGGTATTATTTTTATACTTTTATCACTCACCAATGTACGTGAAGCGATTTTTAACGCTATTCCAATGAACCTGAAACATGCAGTATCCGTCGGTATCGGTCTTTTCATTGCCTTTATCGGACTGCAGAATGCAAAGATCGTAGTTAACAATGACTCTACTCTGGTAAGCGTATTTTCCTTTAAATCTTCCGTAGCCGGCGGAACATTTAATACTGAGGGAATCACTGTTCTGCTTGCATTGATCGGACTTCTGATCACTGCCATCCTTCTTGTTAAGGGTGTAAAAGGAAACATTCTCTGGGGTATCCTGATCACATGGGGACTTGGCATTATCTGTCAGTTGACAGGACTTTACAAACCTGATCCTGCAGCCGGCTGGTTCAGCCTCCTGCCTGATTTTTCAAACGGAATCTCCATTCCAAGCATGGCTCCCACATTTATGAAAATGGACTTCTCCATTGTCTTCACACTTGATTTCGTAGTCATTATGTTTGCATTCCTGTTTGTAGATATGTTTGATACTCTGGGAACCCTGATCGGTGTTGCTTCCAAAGCTGATATGCTTGACAAAGAAGGCAAACTTCCGAACATCAAAGGTGCTCTTCTTTCTGACGCAGTAGGAACTACAGTAGGTGCTATGTGTGGTACTTCCACAGTTACTACTTTCGTAGAGAGCGCTTCCGGTGTTGCTGAAGGCGGACGTACAGGACTTACTTCCCTGGTAGCAGCCATCCTTTTCGGATTATCACTGCTGTTATCCCCAATCTTCCTGGCAATCCCGTCCTTTGCCACAGCACCGGCTCTGATCATCGTTGGATTCCTGATGCTCACATCAGTAACCAAGATTGACTTCAACGACATGACTGAGGCAATCCCGGCATTTATCGCAATCATTGCAATGCCGTTCCTGTACAGCATTTCCGAAGGTATCTCCATGGGTGTTATCTCCTATGTGATCATCAACGTTGTTACAGGTAAAGCAAAAGAAAAGAAGATCAGTGTACTGATGTATGTGCTTGCTGTATTATTTATTTTGAAATATATCTTTATCTGATATAAATATCAGATAAACATTTACAAAAAGAAGTCTCCTGCAGAGGCTTCTTTTTATTTCTACAATCTTCTTTCTCTTTTTACATCTATGATGTATAATTATGAAAGTGTTTATTCATTTTCAGGTCAATAAGGCACCGGCACTCTTAAAATACATTTGAAACATTTTATAACTATGAGGGCACTGAACAGTTACAAATTTCAGTGCTTCTGTCCACACTGAATGAATAAATATTTTGTTTTATCCACATTTTATACATTCTATTTACACATTAATATAAGGAAGGATTACACACATCATGCAAAAACAACAGATCCCTTTAAAAAATTCCCTGCTCCTGCTTCTCGCAGCGATCATCTGGGGTATCGCTTTTGTGGCTCAAAGCGTAGGAATGAAATACGTAGGAGGCTTTACTTTTAATGCCGTCCGTTCCCTTATCGGAGCAGTCATTCTGATTCCATTGATTTTTATTCTGCAAAAGAGAAACTCTCCTTCTAATTCTGTTTCCAAAGCATCTGGCAGATCTGACACCTCAAGTAATACTGTATCCAATATGCAGGAGAAAAAAGCTCTGATTATCGGCGGTATCGCCTGCGGTATCTGCCTCTGTCTGGCAAGCAATTTCCAACAGTTTGGCATCAAGTATACAACCGTCGGAAAAGCCGGCTTTATCACTGCCTGTTATATTGTGATCGTCCCTGTCATCGGACTGTTCCTTGGCAAAAAATGCACGAAATTTATCTGGGCTGCCGTTGCAATGGCTCTGATCGGACTTTATCTCCTGTGCATCACAGATGGATTTTCTATCGGAAAAGGAGATCTGCTCGTACTGGTATGCGCATTTCTATTTTCACTGCATATACTGGTCATCGACTACTTTTCTCCAAAAGTAGACGGAGTAAAACTCTCCTGCATTCAGTTCCTGACATGTGGTATCCTTTCCGGCATTCCCGCTCTGCTCCTTGAGCATCCGGAACTCTCATCCATCCTGGCAGCATGGCAGCCAATCCTCTACGCAGGTGTTATGTCATGCGGAGTAGCCTACACCTTGCAAATCATCGGACAAAAAAACATGAACCCAACCATAGCATCCCTGATACTCAGTCTGGAATCCTGCATCTCTGTCCTAGCCGGATGGATCATCCTCGGCCAGCAGTTAAGCGCAAAAGAAATCCTTGGATGCATCATCATGTTTGCTGCGATCATACTTGCACAGCTTCCACAGAAGCAATCCGCATAATACTTTGAAAGAAACGGGCAATCGAAGGTGAGACTGATTTTTGCAGCCAAAGCCAAAATTTACATCATTTAATACAAACATAAAAATCGGAAAGAAATCTGTTTCTTATTGATTTCTTTCCGATTTATTATTTAAAAACATACGATATCTTTCCACAGACAACTTTTCATATCGTTTTTCTTATCTGCTACTCAACTTCCCCAATTACCTTGTGGAAGTGCTCTTTTATCTTCGCAAAGCTCTCATCACTCAGATCATGTTCCAGCTTACACGCATCTTCTTTCGCAATCTCCGGACTCACTCCGAGATGCTCCAGCATTTTACTTAATACTGTATGGCGCTCATAAATATGAGTCGCAATCTGTGCCCCTTTATCCAGAAGTGTCACTGTGCCATAACGGTCCATTGCAATATAACCATCCTCACGTAACAGCTTCATCGCATGACTCACACTCGGTTTCGATACGCCAAGCATCGTTGCAATATCAATGGAACGAACACCGCCCCCCTGCTTAGACAACACTAAAATTGTCTCCAAATAATCCTCCGCCGATTTTCTAATTTGCATTCAAAATACCTCCCATATTGTTTTTATTTTAACACAAAATGAGAGAACTTTCAATTATTCTTCTTGAGAACAGTCGTCATTAACCACCCACATTATTACTGTTCACAATCTGCTTTCGCTACTTATTTTGATTAATTATGTTGTAAAAAGCCCCCTGTCTGATATACCACATACCAGCCAAGGGGCTTTCCTGTCACTCTAACTGTCATTGCACTTAGATTAGATTCCCAGCGCAATCTCCATCATCTTATTAAAGGAAGTCTGGCGAGCCTCTGCAGAAATCGCTTCTTCTCTGAACATATGGTCAGAAATAGTAAGAATACCAAGCGCTTCCTTACCAGCTCTTGCAGCATTCATAAACAGCGCTGCGCACTCCATCTCTGCGCAAAGAACGCCCATTTTTCTCCATGCCTTAGAAGTTTCCGGATTATCACTATAGAACACATCAGAAGATACAACCGTACCTACATGAACCGGAGTTCCCTGTTCCTTTGCAACCTCTACTGCTCTCGCAACCAGATTATAGCTTGCAGTCGGCGCAAAAGTTCCCGGTAACTGATACTGGCTTCCATAATTAGAATCTGTGCATGCGCTCATAGCGATTACAACATCCATTACATTTACATCATCCTGTAAAGCACCGGCAGAACCGATACGGATGATCTTCTCTACATCATAGAAATTGTAAAGCTCATAGCTGTAAATACCCATAGACGGCATACCCATTCCACCGCCCATAACGGATACCTGCTCTCCTTTATATGTTCCGGTATAACCAAACATATTTCTTACTGTATTAAAGCATACAGGATTCTCCAGGTATGTCTCTGCGATATATTTCGCACGCAGCGGATCTCCCGGCATTAGAACTTTCTTTGCAATGTCACCTTTCTTTGCAGTGTTGTGTGGTGTTGGAATACACATAGTCATTTCCTCCTTTTTTGTTTTTTATCTCTATAGCAGCATTTAAAATGTTTCAAAAAATAAAATGAACAATCATTTTTCCATAACATGAACATTTTTTCACTGCCATGAAGTACATATTTATTTTAGTAAGTAACTTCCGCTTTTCCCTTGCCTCTGGCCAGAAGATCTTTCTGTAAACGGATTGCTTCTTTTGTCAGCGCATCTGTATCCATTTTCAGCTTACCATCATATTTCAGGAATTCACCTGCTACCATAGTATATTTTACACTCTGACTGTTGCTGCTGTAAAGGATCGATGAAATCGGATTGTAGAATGGGAATGTATCCGGCTGGTAAAGATCCCAGATAACCAGATCAGCCGGTGCTCCCTCTTTCATTCTTCCGCTTCCAAACGGAAATGCCTGGTGGCTTGCCATCAGATGTTTCCAGATTTCCTCAGCTGTATATGCTGCAGAGTTTCTGTCCTGATACTTTCCAAGCAGTCCAAAAAGTCTCGCCTGCTCCATCGGATTCAGCGTATTAGAGCTTGCCGCTCCATCTGTTCCAAAACCATAGTTTAACTTCTTATAATGATCAAAGAATCCACCCTTACCAGAAGCCAGCTTCATGTAAGTCTTAGGACAAAATGCAAACCAGGTATCATCTCTTAAATATTTCAGATCATCCTCTTCGATCCACAGTCCATGTCCAATCAGCACCTTACAGTCAAATCCGCCCGCCTCATGAAGAATTCCAAACGGTGTCATCCCTGTTTCTTTTCTGGCTTTCTCGACCTGTACATCTTCTTCGGATACATGAAGATGAATTGGCAGATCCAGTTCCTTAGCCACATCAATGATTTCTTTCAGAGTCGGTGACGGGCAGGTATAATTGGCATGTGGTCCCATATGAAATGCGATTTTATCTGAATCATTCCTATGCTCCAGAATAAATTCTTTTACCTGCGCCAGACGCTCGTGAAAACCAGGAGTCATACCAAACAATGTCGGTGCCAGATCTCCGCGGATTCCTGTCTCTTTTACAGCTTTCAGAACCTGTTCCTCTCCGAAATAGTGATCTGCAAAAACAGTCACACCATTATTGATCATCTCAGAGATTCCCATCAATGTTCCGATATAAACGTCATCATCCGTCATCTTGCTCTCATATGGCCAGATCATTTCATTAAACCAGGCATCTGCAGTTACGTCCTCTGCAATTCCCTTAAAAATATTCATAGCCGTATGAGTATGAAGATTTGCCAGTCCCGGACTTACAAAATATCTGCTGCAGTCAATCGTCTCATCTGCCGCAACAGAATGGTCATCTTCATTCTCTGCAACGATCCTGAAGATTTTTCCATCTTTAATATAAACATTCTGTTTCAGTGTGCATTTCGCTTCTTCATCCAGAATCCCTGCACTCTGAAGTAAAATTGTTTTCTGCATAAATTCACCCTTTCTATATTGCCAGTAAAATCCATGTGTGGTAGCATATTTCTCATAATTACACCAAAAGGAGTTTTCCATCATGAAAAAAGCACTGATTATTGGTTCTACTGTTGTAGATGTTATTGTAAATCTTGTTGATTCTCTCCCCACAACCGGAGAAGATGTCCACGTCCGCAGCCAGCATATGTCTCTGGGCGGATGCGCTTATAATGTATCTGATTCCGTCCGTCACTTTCAGATTCCTTACATTCTTTTTTCTCCTGTAGGCACAGGAGTCTACGGATATTTCGTAAGAGAAGAATTAAAGAAAAAAGGAATCTCCAACCCTATCCCGTCTCCTGACATGGACAATGGCTGCTGTTACTGTTTCGTAGAGAAAAGCGGGGAACGCACCTTCATCTCCTATCATGGCGCAGAATATCTCTTCCAGAAAGACTGGTTTAACCTTATTGATACAGAAGAAATTGATTCTGTATACATCTGTGGTCTTGAAATTGAAGAAACTACCGGAAGTAATGTCGTAGAGTTCCTGGAAAAGAATCCAGAACTTACTGTTTTCTTCGCCCCTGGACCACGACTCACTGTCATTGATCCTGCTCTTGTAAATCGCATTTACAACCTCTCACCGATTCTGCACCTTAATGAGACAGAAGCACTGGAAGTCAGCCAGAAATCATCTGTTTCAGAAGCCGGTGCATACCTCTATAGCAAGACGCATAACACCGTGATCATCACCCTCGGCGAAAAAGGCTGCTATTATTTCGACGGAACTACCGAAGAAATCGTCCCGCCGGTACCAACCACTCAGGCAGACACCATCGGGGCAGGAGATTCACACATCGGCTCTGTCATCGCCTGTCTGAAAAATGGAGACAGCTTACATGATGCTATCGCAAAGGCAAACCGTGTTTCCTCTGCTGTTGTGTCAACTCCATCCGCTATTCTTCCGGATGAGGAATTTGCAAAACTAAATTTTTGAAGTATCCCGTATACAAGCATCCCTGCTTATTGCCATACCGCAATATAAGCAGGGATTTTCTTGCTTAAAGCATTCAGGCGACACATTTTCACCTGTTACTTTATTACTCTTCTTTTTACTTACCACTCAGACGCTCTTTTTTCTTTTTCTGTCCATAATAGTAAACACCAAGTCCGACCAGAGTTGTCAGATAAGGTACCATCAGGATAATTTCATATGGCATAACGGAGGTAAGCTGCATAACGTTTGCAACCGCCTGTGCAATACCAAAGAGCAGGGATACGAGGAAACCACCAATCGGAGTATTTCCACCCATGCTTGCTGCTGCCAGAGCAATAAAGCCTCGGCCGCCCGCCATATCCTTTGTGAACATATTCATATATCCACCGGACAGATAGAAACCGCCCATCGCTGCCAGCACACCACTGATGATCAGTGCGATGTACTGAATCTTTCTTGAGCTGATACCTACGGATTCTGCTGCATTCTTATTCTCGCCAACTGCACGGATTGCAAGTCCCAGAGGTGTTTTATACAGAAACAGATGAAGCAGGATCACTGCCAGGATAGAAAACCATGTCAGAATATTCTGTCCGGAAAGAACACTTCCGATAAACGGAATCTTCTCAATAAACGGAATCACTACTGACGGTGCAGACACACTTCGGATAGAAGAAGAAACACCTCTGTCTCCGGATACTGCAACCAGAAGTAATACAGTTCCACCAGTCGCCGTCAGGTTAATAGCGATAGCTGCCAGAATCTCATCCGTCTTCAGATTCAGGATAAAGAATGCAAGGATCAGACCAATCAGTCCGCCAATCACCATAGTGATCAGAAGTCCCAGCCATGCGCTATGAGTCAGTGATGAAAAAATAACTCCGAACAGAGCAGAAAACAGCATGATTCCCTCAAGAGCCATGTTACAGATTCCAGCTTTCGCTGCAATAGCGGCTGCCAGGGTTGCAAACAGGATCGGAGTTGCCGATCTTAAAATCGTTGAAAAAAAGTCAGGGGATAAAATCGCACTCCACATACCTATACCGCCTCCTCATCTTTCAGTGCTGCTTTTGCTTCTTTTGCAATGATCTTATGTTTATACTTGCTCAGGAACTGTTCAGCAACTACAAGCAGGATAATGATACCCTGTGTGATCTGAACGATCTCCAGTGTAACGTCTGTTCTTCGTGCCATGATAGAAGCTCCTGTACGCAGATAAGCAAGGAACAAAGCTGCAAAAGGTGTATACAATGGGTTCTTTTTGGAAAGTGTACAGATAATGATCGCATCCCATCCATATCCTAACAGGGAAGTCCAGGTAAATCTTGCGTAAATCGGGCTGAGCATTTCCACACCACCGCCTAAACCTGCAACAAAACCACCCAGAAGCTGGGAGATCATGATAACTTTCACAATACTGATTCCTGAGTATCTTGCAAATTCTTCATTTTCACCGGCAAGACGGAGTTCATATCCTGTCTTTGTTCTGTAAAGGAAGAAATATCCAAGAACAGCCACTGCAATTGCAATGATAAAACCTAAATGTACACGAGTTCCCTGAATCAGCACCGGAAGTTCTGCAGCGTCTGCCAGTTTATAAGAAGCAGCACTCGCTTTCGGGTCACCGATTACATTATTTAACATATAGTTTCCAAAATATAACGCCAGATAGTTGATCATCAGGGATGAAACCATCTCAGATGCTGTCGTTGTGATCTTCATAATAGCAGGGATTGCTGTAAACAGTGCACCTACCAGTCCGGCACAAAGAAGTGCCATAAACGGAGATACAAAAGTGGCAGTCAGTTTGATAGCCACACAGGAAGCGATCAGACCACCGATGTGGAATGCACCCTCACCTGCCAGGTTGATCTGGTTTGCAGAAAACATAATGCAGACACCAGTACCTGTGAAGATCAGCGGAATCATGGATTCCACTACGTTACCCATACTTCTCTTGTTTGTAAAAGGACCAATCAGCAAATATTTAATTGCCTCCAGCGGCTGATCACTTACCAGGAAGATAATCACAAAAGAAATGGCAAGTGCGATCAGGACGGAAAAAACGGTCCTCACCATATCAAATCTTTTTGCACTATTCATATAAAACTCCCTCCAGTACATCATCATGCTTGATACCCAGCATATGCTGGCCAAGCTCGTCCTCTGTTACATTCTCCACGTCTGTAAAGAATCCGGCAAATTTGCCCTTATACATAACAGCAAGTCTGTCACTCAGGGAGAAAATCTCTGTAAGGTCTGCTGAGATCAGGATAACTGCACATCCGGCATCTCTAAACTCCAGAAGTCTCTTTCTGATAAATGCAGCGGCGCCTACGTCAATACCACGTGTCGGCTGGTTCGCAATAATGATATCCGGACCTGTAGAAAATTCTCTGGCAACGATAACCTTCTGAATATTTCCACCGGAAAGCATTCCAACGTTCTGCTTTCTGGATTTACATTTAACCATATACTCCTTGATCAGCTCATCGCTTCTCTGCTCCATTGCCTTACGTTTCAGCAGAAATCTTCCGGAGAATTTCTTATCCTTATACTGGTTGGAAAATATATTTTCCATGATGCTCAGGTTTCCTGCGCATCCGGAAGTCATACGGTCCTCAGGGATATGTGCAAGTTTCAGTTCTCGGATATCCTCAATAGAATCCTTCGTGATATCCTCACCCTTGATTTTAACTTCACCACTGTAGTTCTTATTAAGACCTGTCAGTGTATCAATCAGTTCACTCTGTCCATTACCCTCAACTCCGGCGATGCCAAGGATTTCTCCGCCCTTCAGGTCAAAGGAAAGATTGTCTACCTTCAAGACACCCTGTGCATTATGTACAGTCAGGTTACGGACTCTCATAAATACATCATCGGTAAGGTGCTGTTCTTTCTTATCAAATTTCAGAGATACTTCTCTTCCCACCATCAGACGTGACATCTCCTGTGTGGAAATATCCTTTACATCGTATGTTCCCATGCTGCGTCCGTTTCTCATGATTGTCGCACGGTCGCAGATCTTCTTGATTTCATCCAGCTTATGGGAAATAAAGATGATCGTATGTCCTTTCTCTCTCAGCTTCATTAACTGAATGAAAAGCTCATCTGTTTCCTGCGGAGTCAGTACGGCTGTCGGCTCATCCAGGATCAGAATCTCCGCACCTCTGTAAAGAGCTTTCAGAATCTCAACTTTCTGTTTGATACCTACCGGAATCTCCTCTACCTTCTGACGGACATCAATGTCAAAGTTATATTCCTTCGCAATGTCCTCTGCAGCCTTGACTGCCTTGTCCATATCAATGAACAGGCCTTTCTTAGGCGCAACTCCCAGGATAATGTTCTCGGCAACCGTAAGTGAAGGTACCAGCATGAAATGCTGATGGACCATACCGATCCCCTTGCTGATCGCATCCTGTGGAGATTTGATCGTTGTCGGCTGTCCCTTAAGAATAATCTCGCCCTGATCAGGTGCTTCCAGTCCGAACAGTACCTTCATCAACGTACTCTTACCGGCACCGTTCTCTCCAAGCATCGCGTGAATCTCCCCCTTACGAAGCTCAAGGGATACATCTTCATTGGCTACCACACCATTACCGTAAATTTTCATAATGTGGTTCATCTGTAATACAGTCTGATTACCCAATCTGTTCACCTCGTTTCTTATTTATCACATATATCAGGTTCAAAAAACTCAAAAACTTTACTTTTGAACGATACGCTTTTGGAACCTGATATCATTGCTCATCTTTGACCAAAACCTTGTATCAGACAAGGGCTTTGTAATCTGCATCTTTACGAACTATAAGCAAACCATTCACTGCAAGACACAGAATGCGCATCATGCGAAACAGCATGACGCGCACCTTTGCTTGTCATCTTGATATATTTGGTGTCTCCATTATCAGACAGTCTAATATATTGCCGGCCCAAGGCCTGGTCGTTTTTTCATTATTCAGTTCAACGATGTTATTGTCAAAAAAACTTTTGCCCTTAGCTTAATTTTGCAGAATCGATCAGTGCCTGAACATCATCCGGGCTCATTGCATCATCGCCAAGAGTAGTCGGAACTGTGATCTTACCATCAATGATATCCTGTTTCAGTTCTTCTACTTTTGTACGGATGTCTTCCGGAACTACTTCTTCATAATGCTCGTCTTCTACAAGCTCAACACCGCCATCTGCAAGTCCGAGATATTCAAGAGTACCGTATGGAAGCTCGCCATCTATATCTTCTTTGATTGCACGTACCAGAGAGTTTCCTACGTTCTTAAGAGCAGATGTAGGAATGTTTGCTGCGTAATCCGGAAGAACTGCTGCCTGGTCAGAGTCAACGCCAAACGCATATCTCTTAGCATCTACAGCGGCTTCGATCTGTCCGAGACCTGCACTTCCTGCTACGTTGAATCCTACGTCTGCGCCATTCTGGTACTGAGTAAGCGCCATATCCTTACCTGCTGCAGAATCATAGAAGTTACCTACATAAGCAAGAGCAACCTGTGTTTCTTCATCGATATCCTTTGCACCCTGGATATATCCAACAAGGAAGTCCTCGATAACAGAGTTGTCCATACCGCCAAGGAATCCGATGATCTTATTGGAAGGATCGATCATATCAAGAGAATCATCTGTAGTCATCATTGCAGCCATAGCGCCCAGAAGATAGGATACTTCGTTCTGTTTGTACATTACGTTGTATACATTGTCCTCACCGCCTGCACTGTAATCAAAAGCTTCATCAAAGAAGATGAATTTCTGATCCGGATAATCATTCGCTGCATTTGTAAGAGCATCCAGCATCTGATAAGTACCACAGATAATCATATCATAAGAACCATCATCACAGTAATCATACATTGTAGGCTCCCATTTTGCTTCATCTGCTGATGTAGCTCCCATCTGCTCTACTTTGTAAGTAAACTTGTCTTCTCCAAGTTCTTCCTGCAGTGCTTCCATTCCGGCATTTGCAGAGTCAAAGAAAGATTTGTCACCCAGAGTTCCGTTAAGCAGAAGTGCTACTTTGTATGGCTCACCATCGTCTTTTGCCATAACCGGTACGGTTGCTACTCCCATGGACAGGATCATTGATGCGGTGAGAGTTGCTGCTACTAATTTTTTCTTCATTATTTAGTTCCTCCTTTTCCTTTTGCCTGTTCAGCCTTTTTAACGCTCTTTACTGTTTCCTGAACTAAGTCCTGCAGAGAAATGGTTCTGTATTCTCCTCTCATATAGGTGTCCAGCCTGGAAAATGCCGGATGGATCAGTTCAGGGGGAATGGCTTTCATTCCCTGTTGAATTGCCAGAAGCGGCATGATCATTCCCGCATTGCAGTCCACATCAACGCCACACATGGTAATGATATGGAGCGTCTTGCGAAAATCGCCGTTTCCATATATTAATGCGATGATCTCACAGCACGCATTAGGGTACGCATGGATCCAGTTATATTTTTTGTATCTGTCCATACATGCATATAATGCATCCTGCCAGTTCTCATAACGTATACAGCAGTCATACGCGTAAGAGATCACCGAATAATATTCACTGTCTTTCGGAATCATCTGTATAGAAGTTCTCACCACACTGCGGATATCGTCATCCACAAACGCCAGCGAAGTCATTACTGCGTTAAAAACTTCTCCCAGAATCCCGTTATTTGCATGGGAAACTTCTCCGTCACGCCACGCAAGCATCGCTGCAATATAAGGTCTTCCCGGTGCTGTCATACCACATACACCGGCCCTCATCTGAGCTCCGATCCATTCATTAAACGGATTGCAGTGTGTACCGCTCTCCGGTGGAAAAATACCATTCTTAATATTACGGATAGCAAGCTCCTCGGCAGACCATCCACACGGGATCAGTCCTACCCAGGCAAGTGCAATATCCTCTGATGTGACCTCATATCCTTTTTTTGAAAATGCATCCAGAAATGCAAGTTCAAAGGTTATATCATCATTATATGTATTGGGTTCTCTTAAAAATTCTTTTACATCTCCAAAAGTTTTCTTTAAATTCTCGCTGGTATAGCCTTCTACCATAGTTCCCATGGCGCCGCCAATCAGCTGTGCAAGCCACCCTGCGTGAATTTTCTCTTCAAATTCCGAAGTTGTGCAGTCTACCGTAACCGCCTTCGGAAAAATAACCTGCTCTTCATACTCCTCAAAGGAGTGATAATATCTGTAATTCCAGTATGGTGATGTATCATCTTTTACCGCATTTGCCAGCTCTCTGCGAAGTAAAGCTGAAATCTGATGAAGCTTCACAAAATCTTTCTTTGCATGTGCCAAAAGTCCATCCTGCAAAAGCTGATACCCTTTCTCACTGACCTGATATCCTCTGTTCTCCAAAGCCTGAACCGCAGCTACCATGATTTTCTCCGGTGCTCCTGAACCCGGTACATTACTGCCCCAGTCAAGAGACAGGTTATCATCATAGAAACCAGATACATCTACATTATCTGTCCATGTCTGCTCTTCTTCGCTTCGAATCACAGGCTGTGCGTTCCAGAAAATATTCTGCGCCATCTCCCATGCTTTCATATAATTAAATTCTCCTTTTAAAAAGTACTTGAAAATTTCATTCTGCAATCTGTACTACACTAGTACTATTGAACAGAAAAGTGAGAGTTTTACCCACATTTTGGTTTAATATATCCATTGTAACGTACTTTTATCAGAATTTCCACCCTTTTTTAGACAAAAGGTGTGCTTTTCCATAATATAGGTTACTATTCACTGCGTTCTCAGTAACACGCTTCGCGATGCAGAAAATATGGACCTCCGATAACAACAACCGATAATTATCAATAAATTTTGTCCGAAAGAACTGGTAAGCGCTATTTTTTTCTTGTATAATAGCGTGATATGATGTTTTGATGGTAACTGTTCTCTTTGTGTCCGGTAACTTTTGATGAGCAAAACTCTCACAACATCCACTATTTAGGAGGAGGAAATTATTTATGTACGCACTTTTTACTCTGTTTGCAGGTGCCTGCCAGTCTGCTATGGGCAGTCTGAACCGTATGCTCACAGATTATGTGGGAATGTTTGGCATGAGCCTTGTCGTTCATGCAGTTGGCGGTATCCTTCTGATCTTATACATGAAACTGTACTGCCATGAGAAATTAAAAATCTCCGGAATGCCATGGTACCTGTATTCTGCCGGATTCTTTGGCATCTTTCTGGTTGTTACTTCCAGTTACTGCATCGGAGCACTCGGAGTTTCCGTAATGACATGTCTCTCCGTCACCGGACAGCTTGTGATCTCTGCAGTGATCGACCACTTCGGCTGGTTCGGCGTTCCAAAGATTCCGTTCAATCTGAAGCGTCTTCCCTGCTTTGCTCTGATCTTAGTCGGTCTGATCATCATTAATCTTTCATGAAAGGAGTTTTATCATGGCATTTGTACTTACTCTGGCATTCGTAAACGGATGTGCAACCGTCATTTCTAAAATGATCAACTACCGCTGTACCAAATACCTGGGAACAAATAATGGTTCTCTTGTTAACTATATCGTTGCCAGCGTGTTATCTTTTATACTCCTGCTGGTATCCTCCAGATTTTCCGTAAATCTGTACTCTTTTAGTCAGGCACCCTGGTGGGCTTACCTTGGAGGTGCATTCGGAATCGTAGCATTTATTATTTCCATGATCACACTCTCTCACCTCAAGGTTATGGAATCCACCATTCTCCTGCTGGTCGGTCAGTTAACCGCAGGCATTCTCTTTGATGCACTGATGTTCCAGAATATCAGTCTTAAAAAGCTTCTCGGTATCGTTCTTGTTGCTGCCGGAATTATCTGGGACAATCGGATTTCGCACGGTCCTGAGCAATAAGAAGTCTCAACGCTCCCACACCCACGCGCACAGCCATGTCTGTGTCGTGGCACTGCGGGTTGTCCATTCCTTTCTTTGCCCTCTCCTGATTGCCAACCGCCAGAAAAGCTGCTCCACAGCGTACTCTCAGATAATTACCAACTGTAAAAAGCGCCGCTGATTCCATTTCTGACGCAAGACATCCAAGTCTTATCCATGCTTCCCATTTATTCTCAAGTTCATAGCTTACCGGTTTTGTCTGTGGGGAATGCTGTCCATAGAAAGAGTCTTTACTCTGCACCACTCCTGTATGGTAATTACATCCCATCTCTTTTGCAGAATCTACCAACGCATTCACTATTTCCAGATTCGGCACTGCCGGAAATTCAATCGGTGCATATTCCTTGCTTGTGCCTTCCATACGGATAGATCCTGTTGCAACGACAATATCACCGCCTTTTACGCTCAGATCCATTCCACCGCAGGTTCCGACTCTGATAAAAGTATCTGCCCCACACTGTACCAGTTCTTCCAGAGCGATAGCAGTGGACGGTCCGCCGATTCCGGTAGAAGTCACGCTGACTTTCTCTCCGTCCAGATAGCCGGTATAAGTTACAAATTCCCTCTTATCTGCAATCTGTACCGGATCATCAAAATACTTGGCAATCGCCGCACATCTCTTTGGATCTCCCGGCATAAGAACGTATTTGCCTACCTCTCCCGGTGCTACATCAATGTGAAATGCTCTTCCGTTGTCTGAATAAACCATATCCTGTCCTCTCTTTCCTTTTTATTTCTGTTATTACTTTTATTAATTTTACCAACTTTCTATATTCCTATATTTAATACGCTTATCCTATATGCCGTTGTTGTTCCCGGTAATATCATTCCTGTTCACACGCCACCCACGATATGTTTTGACAAATAACTGATTCATTCGCAGGAAAGACGCGTACATATTCCCTTTGTCTCTTCTATCGCTTCACGAAGAATCTCTTCTCCATCAAGTTCCTGCACATCAATTCCATCCGCATAGACGCACGCATATTCATCAATTCCAAAGAACTTACACAGTGCCTCCATATAAGTGCTTCCCTGCTCCATATCGCTGTCAGCCCAGATTCCTCCTCTGGTAGTAAGGAAAAGTAGCCATTTCGCTTTGCAGAGGCCATACAATCCACTCTCGTTACATCCAAATGTAATGCCTTCTGCGGAAATATTCTCAATATAAACCTTCAGGACCGCCGGAATGCTCAGATCCCAGAAAGGTGCCGCCACGATTACCCCGTCCGCTTCCCGGAACTGGTTTCCGTATTTAAATACAGGTGCATCGTATTCTTTTTTAGCCAGAAGCTCATCACGCTCTTTTAATGTCTCTGTTTTCCAGTACATCAAGTCAAGATCCATCAGATTCAGAATTTCCAGATTCCAGTCTGGATGTTCTTTTCTCACTGTATCCAGTGCTGCTTCCAGAAGCTTTTTAGTTCTGGATTCTTCCCTGCGGACACACGCATCGATCACAAGAATTGTTTTTTTCAAAACATTTCCTCCTGTTTTTTCATATTTGTTTTTAGATCTTATTATTTTACATACAATTATACAGGTTTTCAGATTCTTTTACAACTATGAAATACGCGGAAACGCAAAAAAATGTTGGTGTGCTAATTTTTTTTGCATACCAACATTTTCATATAACATCATAATATGATGTTAGGGTCAAAAGGTTTTTTGACCCTAACTTGATATCACGGATTGCTCCGCAGCTGTGCTGCTCCCGCAATCCTTCAAATATTCGGAATCCGCTGATTTACTGCGTAAATCGCTACTTCCTCATATTTGGCGGGTCCCAAGTTCAAAAGCTTTATCGTGCAAGCACGAACAGCTTTTTGACCTTTTGACCCTGGTATCATATTATTTATCATCTCCCGTAAGGCGTAAAACATCACGAATTTCTTCCACATCCATATCAAGGATGATTGCCAGTTCCTCTATGCTGAACTTAGCACTTTCATCATCGTCACCCTCTGTGAGCTCACGTACCGCTGATTCCAGTTTTTCAACCTTTGCCACCAGATAATCGTCTTCAAACTTTCTCTGTGTCTGTTCTTCGATCGCATTGCGTATTCCCGCACGGATACGTCCAAGCAGCCAGTTTTCATCCTTCCGGGCCGCTCCTTCCTCTCCAAGAGCCATCAGAAGGCTGATATTTGCCTCCTGAATCAGATCAGCGATGAAAATCTCCTCACAGTTCATTTCAACCGCCATTTCGGCTGCTGCGCGCAGATATTTCTGTGACAGTTCTGCCTGTGCCATAGCATCTCCCTGAGAAAGCAGTGCAAAAAGCTCTTCAGCACTTCTTGTTCCCTGCTCCTGTTCCTCTAACCCTTCCAGATATTCTTTCAGATAAACTTCCTCTTCCGGTGTTAAAGGTACTTTCTCTTCGCTCTGTGCGGATTCCTCTTCATGTTCTTCCTGTGGCGCCGCCGCAAGTACCTCTGCGCCTTCAATCGTAATGCCTTTTAATTTCAGATACTGTAAAATTTTGATCAGCTGTGATTTATCCAGATCCAGTTCCCCAAAACATTCTTTTATCTGTGCCGGTTTCAGCACTTTCCCATTTTTCTCACCAAGCTCGCAGATCTCTGTGAGCTTCTGCTGAAATTTCTGTATATCCATACTAGTAATCTCCTTATATCCTTATTCTATCTAACATCTTCAATTCGACTCTGGCATCATTCTATAGTATTCTTTCCCAAAAACACTATGAATTAACTATACAACAAAATATTATCCCTGTAAAACAGAAAAAGTACCGTCTTTAAACGGTACTTCATTCTGAATGCGGATAACAGGACTTGAACCTGCACGGGAAGCCCACTGGTACCTAAAACCAGCGCGTCTGCCAATTCCGCCATATCCGCATCTTTATAAATTGTAGATTACTGCTCCAGCCAATATACCAACAAGTTGATTGTTGATTTACCAGTTTCTACAGAAGCAATAAAATAGCGGAAACCTCTTCATAAGATTTCCGCTATTTAATGAAGCATCGGGGATTCGAACCCCGGACAACTTGATTAAAAGTCAAGTGCTCTACCGACTGAGCTAATGCTCCATAGTAAGACTGGGCTAGCTGGATTCGAACCAGCGAATGCAGCAGTCAAAGTGCTGTGCCTTACCGCTTGGCGATAGCCCAAAGGCGAAGGGTGGATACAGGGATTCGAACCCTGGGCCTCCAGAGCCACAATCTGGCGCGCTAACCAACTGCGCTATACCCACCACAGCGTGCCTGAAGGGATTCGAACCCCCGACCCACGGCTTAGAAGGCCGTTGCTCTATCCAGCTGAGCTACAGACACATCTCTCTGTGCATACAGAGAAGCGGGTGATGGGAATCGAACCCACGTATCTAGCTTGGAAGGCTAGTGTTCTACCATTGAACTACACCCGCATTTCGCTGAAACGGTAATGTTGTTGTTACAGCAGTCGGGGTGACAGGATTCGAACCTGCGGCCTCCTGGTCCCAAACCAGGCGCTCTAGCCAAACTGAGCCACACCCCGCTGTTTTTCTTTATTTATTTGTGCTTCGTTGTCCGACGCAAGACATATTATATGGTAAGCCACCCCAAATGTCAACACTTTTTTTCAATTTTTTTTGTTTTTTTTTGAAAAAGTGATTTTTTCGGTTTCAAAAAGTGCCGCAAAGCCGCTAAAATCAAGGCTTTGCAGGCTTTTCACTTTTTTGAAAAAAGTTTCATTTTTTTGCTTAAAAAATGGTTTGTGGGCATGGTTTTTAAGATTTTTTGTAAAAAAATATTTTTTTCGCACAATAAAAAAATCTCAATTTTTTATTTTAGATGTCTTCATAAATGAGCAAACTCAAAATATATTGTGTTCACAGTTATGGGGACATTATTTCAAAGGTATTTTATTTCTATCTGAGGATATTTTCCCTCTTCGATTTCCATAACTGCATAGCTCGGTCTGCGGCCACGCTGACGCGGATAGGTAAGACTGCCTGGATTAATCACAAGAATTCCGTCCTCTTCCTCGACTACCGGAGTATGGGTATGACCATACATTACAATCTGGCAGTCTTTTGCCTTTGCTTTCTCCACAATCCGGTCATGATCTCTGGACACAAAATAATAGTGTCCATGTGTCACCAGAATTTTATAGCCTTCCAGTGTTATCTCTTCTTCCTGTGGAAGATCTGTGAAAAAGTCATTATTCCCGGCGACAATACTGCATGGGCATTCTGCCAGAGCTTCAATAAAGATTTCTCTTCCCTCTACATCGCCACAGTGAATCAGATAATCAAAAGGCGCCTCTCTGTACACTGCTTCCTCCAGATTTTCATCCCGTCCATGAGTATCGCTTACGATCAGTACCTTCATTTCAGTTCTTCCTTTATAGCACGCAGAGCTTTGCCACGATGGCTGATCTTATTTTTTTCTTCCATAGACAGTTCTGCAGAAGTACATCCATATTCAGGAAGGTAGAAAATCGGATCATATCCAAATCCGTTCTCGCCCTTCTCTTCGTACCCTATACGGCCTTCCATTGTTCCACGTACTGTTTTTACACTTCCATCCGGAAAAGCCGCTGCAACGGCACATACGAACCTTGCAGTACGTTTCTCGTCCGGCACACCATTCAATCTTTCTATCAAATTGGCATTCTTAATGCGATAGGAGGTATCTTCTCCCATATAACGCGCAGAGTAAATGCCAGGCTCCTTGTTCAGATAGTCAATCTCCAGGCCAGAATCATCCGCAAGAGTGATCTCCCCTGTCATTTCGCAAATCGTTTTCGCCTTGATTATGGCATTTTCTTCAAAAGTAGAGCCATCTTCTACGATATCTGCATGGATTCCTGCTTCTTTCATAGAAACAACTTCCACATCCATATCCGCAAGAATTTCCCGGATTTCTTTCATCTTGTCCTGATTACCGGTAGCAAAAATTATTTTTTTCATAATTCTTTATGTCCTCTGTTTTATTTATTTCCATTTACTTCTGTATCCGTTTACTGTTTACGCTGTTCTGAATAACTTTCCAGCACATTCTTTTCAAAATAACTATGCTGCTTACTTATTTTTCTTCGGCGGGCGCGGTCCCAGAAACTGGTAATAATAAGTTTTCAGCATTCCATTATAAATCTTTCGGTTCTTGTCCGCTTTTCTTCCGATATCATTCTCTGCTTTTTCATAAGATGTGATCAGATACATCGACCACTTATCCAGTCTTGCATAACTTTCCCCGATTTCTCTGTAAAGCTGCGCAAGATTCTCTTTTTCTTCCAGTCGTTCGCCGTATGGCGGGTTTGTGATGATAAATCCATACGGCTTCGGATGGCGGAGTTCTTTTACCGGTCTCTGCTGGAAATGGATCAGCTTGTCCACCCCTGCCATTTTTGCATTTGCCCTGGCTGCTTTCAAAGCCTCCGGATCAATGTCAAAGCCCTGGATATCTGTATCAATGTTAAGATTTACCCTGTCCTGCGCTTCCTCATTGGCATCATACCAGCATTTTCTCGGAACTAAGTGTTTCCAGTCTTCTGCCAGGAAAGAACGGTTCATTCCCGGTGCAATGTCTGCTGCCATCATCGCAGCCTCGATCGGGAAAGTACCACTGCCGCAGAATGGATCGACCAGAATTCTGTCTTTATTCCATGGTGTGAGCATGATCAGCGCAGAGGCAAGTGTCTCTGTGATCGGAGCTTTTACTGTCATTTTACGATATCCTCTTTTGTGCAGGGATACGCCTGAAGTATCAATACCAATTGTAGCCACATCTTTCATAAATGCCACACGGATCGGAAAGCTTGCTCCGTCCTCCTCAAACCAGGATACCCCGTATACGCCCTTCAGACGCTCTACAATCGCTTTTTTCATAATAGACTGGATATCTGATGGGCTAAAGAGTTTACTTTTAACAGAATTCGCTTTTGCGACCCAGAACTTGCCATCCTTTGGAATGTAGTTTTCCCACGGAAGAGCCTTTGTCTTCTCGAAGAGCTCATCGAACGTTTCCGCCTTTACTTCAGCTACTTTCAGCAGGATTCTCTCCGTGGAACGCAGGAATATGTTAGCATCTGCAATTCCCTGGGCGTCTGCCTCAAATGTCACTTTGCCGTCCTCAACTTTTGTGATCTCGTAGCCAAGATCAAGGATCTCGCGTTTTAATACTGCCTCCATGCCAAAGTGACAAGGTGCGATCAATTCAAATTTTTCCATTCTTTGTCCTTTCTGATAATAATTCTTTCAGTAGATATCCGTCGGTTAAAGATTTATACTTTTTACAACATTTTTTTCAAAATCTTTGATTGTGAACACGCCATCCTCAAAGATTGCATATGTAGGAGGATTTCCCTCTTTTGGAATGGATACAGAACCCGGATTTAACAATACATATCCCTCTTTCTGTTCTGCCTTAAGTACGTGAGTATGTCCATGAATAAGGATGTCTCCCTCCTGAATCGGCGGCAGGTTATTCTCATTGTAGACATGTCCATGTGTAGCATAGAAAGTTCTTCCATCCAGATTTAAAATGCAGTAATCTGCCATAACAGGGAACTGTAATACCATCTGGTCCACTTCTGCTTCACAGTTTCCGCGCACAGCATAGATTTCTCTTCTCATGTCATTCAGCATGGCAATGACCTCTTTCGGGGCATATTCCTTCGGAAGATCATTTCTCGGGCCATGATAAAGCAGATCGCCCAGCAGTACCAGGCGCTCTGCCTTTTCTTCTTTATAAGCATCCAGCATCTTTCTGCAGTAATATGCAGAACCATGGACATCTGACGCAAACATATATTTCATAGTAAATATTCTCCTCTTTTCGATTAATCTGTATTTTCCTGCATCCAAATAGTACGTTACTGTTCACTTCATTCCAGGTAACGCAGCCAAAATTCATTCCCGATTGCCTGCGGCAAAGGAATTTTGGCTTGTATTCTTAAGGATTTTGGCATATATACACCTTATCATGCTTATGCCGAAATTACAAGATTTCTTCCCCTATATGCTTCAAAACCACCTATTACAGAACGGGTACGGTAGCCCAGTTTGGCAAGCTGACGGGCAAGAAGAAGGCTTGCACCGCCTCTGTCACAATATAACACCAGTGTTTTTCCGTTGGAAAATGTGGTATGTTCATCAATTTCAGCGTACGGCATGTTCACTGCTCCTTTTACATGGCTATGTGCATATGCCTCTCTTTCGCGCAGATCTATAATTAATGCGTCCCTGCGGTCCACATAATAATCCAGCATTTTTGCAGAAATCGTTTCCACTGGAAACATGGCAGACTCCTTTTTGTTATATCATATGTAGCAGCATCAAAAACTGCCAGCAGATTCATTCCACTGGCAGCTTTTTTTACTGTAACCCGTATTGTGTCATCAAGAAGCAGGCTAAATGCGAATTTTTATCACTAAGTTGTTCTCAATTCGCCTTTCTTTATTAGTATCTGTCTTCTTCTGAGCTATAAGACTGGGAAGTCTTATTTTTCATTTTGTTTTTTGCTTTATCTCTGCTGTCTGTTTCGTTTTTGCTTCTTGCATTGTCAGTATGGTTCATTTCGTTTCCATAGCTGTTTTTGCTTGTTGTGTCTGTGTAATTTCTACTGTTTTTACTCTCAGATTCATAATTTTTTGCCATTATTTTATTCCTCCTGATGCGTTTTATCTATCCGGCTCTTCCGGAAGTCCAAAAGAATCCGGACAGTTTTATGTCACACTTCATTACTGAATGTGCTTCACATTGACTATTATCCCAAAAACGCGGGGGAATATTCATCAAAATATGTTGCTTTTTTCACCAAGCTATATTATAATCATACCTGTAAAAAGAATTTACCCTTCAAAAATTTTTTTTACATAAACCCCTTATTTAATTATTTATACTCCCCTCGAAAGCCCCGGTAGCTCCCCTACTGGGGCTTTCCTTTAGTATTTATGCGGGTTTCCGGATTTTATTAATCTGAATTTTGTTAATACTTTTGTAATATTTATAATTTGTACCCAAATTTTACCCAAAATCATATTTTCATCCCAAAAAAACACTCATAAAAAGCATAAAAAATACAAAAAACAGCATCGCAAGCCTTATGCTATGCGATGCTGCCTTATTCTTTTATATTTCTCTTTTTCCTCTCATTTCATACACGCCAGCGAACGATTGCATTTTTTACATTTTTAAAAATCATTGCGTTTCTCCCCGTATGAGTTGATAAGGATATTTTACAATTTTTCTTTAAGTGCTACAATATGTGGCAAAAAATGTGGCGGACTTTTTACGCAACATTTTTTGTCAATACATAGAAGTCACTTTGAAACATTACCAGATTTTGGAGTCTACTGCTGCCTTTTCAATAGAAAGACCTTTCATATAGCTGTCCATAAATGCATTGAATCCCGCTACTCCTTCTGGTTTTGGATCCAGTGTGCTGCTTTCCTGATCTGCAAATACTTTATTGTCAAGGAATGCTTCCAGAGTTTCTCCCTCTTCCTTGTTTACAAGATAAGAAGCAAGAAGGGCAATTCCCCATGCTCCGCCTTCACCTGCAGTAGCCATTACAGATACCGGTGCATTTACTGCATCTGCAAGAATCTGCTGTCCGACACCTTTGGTCTTAAATAATCCACCATGTCCAAGAAGACGATCTACTTTTACATTCTCTTTCTCAAACAGAAGGTTCAGACCTACTCTCATAGCGCCAAGGCATGTATACAGATTTGTTCTCATAAAGTTTGCAAGGTTAAATTTGCTCTCAGGAGAACGAACAAATAACGGACGTCCTTCTTCGAATCCTGTCATATGCTCACCTGAGAAATAGCAGTAGGAAAGAAGACCGCCACAGTCCGGATCACCTTCCAGTGCTTTATTATAAAGAGTTCCGAAGAGCTTATTCATATCTACTTCCATACCCATAGCTTCTGCAAATTCCTTAAATACATTTACCCATGCATTCAGGTCAGAAGTACAGTTATTGGAATGTGCCATAGCTACCAGATGTCCTGACGGAGTGGTAACCATATCAATTTCTTTATATGGTCTGGAAAGTTCTTTCTCCAGAACGATCATGGCAAATACAGAAGTTCCTGCGGAAACATTACCTGTACGTACTGCGACACTGTTTGTAGCAACCATACCTGTTCCTGCATCACCTTCCGGAGGACACATCGGGATTCCTGCTTTTAATTTTCCTGTTACATCGAGAAGTTTCGCACCTTCTTCAGTAAGAACGCCAGCATCCTCACCTGCAACAAGTGCTTTCGGCATAATGTCGCGAAGCTTCCATGAGAATCCATAAGGAGCTACCAGTTCATCAAATTTATCAACCATTTCCTGATTGTAATCTGCCTTTGTTGTGTCGATCGGGAACATACCGGCAGCATCACCGATTCCCAGAACTCTTTTTCCTGTCAGTTTCCAGTGTACATATGCTTCCAGAGTTGCAATATAATCGATATCCTTTACATGTTCTTCGCCATTAAGGATTGCCTGATACAGATGTGCAATACTCCATCTCTGCGGAATGTTATAGTTAAACAGTTCCATCAGTTTCTCGCTTGCTTCTCCGGTAATATTGTTTCTCCATGTACGGAATGGTACAAGAAGTTCTCCTTCTTTGTTAAAAGGCATATAGCCATGCATCATGGCGCTGACACCGAATGCACCTACAGATTCCAGTTCTACGTCATATTTTGCCTTTACATCTTTTGCCATGTCCTGATAGCAGTCCTGAATACCTGTCCAGATATCATCCAGACTGTATGTCCAGATACCATTTTCGTAGCGGTTCTCCCACTCGTGTGCGCCGGATGCGATCGGCTGGTTTTTGTCATCTACAAGTACCGCTTTGATTCTGGTAGAACCAAATTCAATCCCAAGTGCTGTTTTGTTTGCGAGAATCGCTGCTTTTGCTTCTGCTGCTCCCATTTTTATGTACCTCCTAGTTTCCATTATTTATCATTATTATCGCATTTTTCTTATGATTTTACTATCAATTTTTCTACTGTTTTTATGCGCTTTTTATACACATTTGGCTGTCATATCAGACTTTCCGATAGTCAGTCTGATATGACAGCCCTTATATCTGTATTACTTTTATCACTGTCCACTTTCTTTATTCACAAAGAATACATTATAAATATGTTAATAACAGACAGTATATCAGTCACAGTATTTTATTGATGCTGCAAACGGAGTGAACAGTAACTTCTTATTTTCTAAATGCGAGTTCATTCCATCTCAGCTCGTTCTTGAAGTCGCGGATGTTTGTGTCTTTGTCGATATAGACAGCTTCAATACCCATAGCTGCTGCCCAGTCTCCCATCTGTTCAGCTGTAAGGTCATAAGTGAATGCTGTATGATGAGCGCCGCCTGCAAGAATCCATGCTTCTGCACCTGTCTTAAGGTTCGGCTGTGGTGTCCAGAATGCGCTTCCTACAGGAAGTTTCGGCATTGGTTTCTCAACTTTCTTGCACTCTACATCATTGATGATCAGACGGAAACGATCGCCAAGGTCAATCAGAGATGTTGCAATAGCCGGGCCTGTCTTACTTGTAAATACAAGTCTTGCAGGATCTTCTCTGTCTCCCATGGAAAGCGGGCAAACTTTGATTCCGATCTTGCCATCAGCAACAGACGGGCAAACCTCAAGCATATGAGACTGAAGGATTCCCTCTTTTCCAGGTACAAAGTTGTACGTATAGTCTTCCATCATGGAAGTTCCCTTTGCATCTTTCATTCCGGCAGTCATAATCTTCATCAGACGAACCATTGCAGCTGTCTTCCAGTCACCTTCTGCACCGAATCCGTAACCTTTTTCCATAAGTCTCTGAATAGCAAGTCCAGGAAGCTGCTGCAGGGCCCCCAGATCACCAAAGTGTGTAACGATTGCCTGATAGTTCTTCTCTTCCAGGAATTTCTCAAATCCAATTTCAATCTGAGCCTGAACTGCTACATGACGTTTAAATTCTTCCGGATCTCTGCCTTCAAGAAGGATGTCATATTTGCTGTAATATTCATCAACTAATGCATCTACATCACCTTTTGCTACATCTTTTACATAATCAGCGATTTCATTTACAGGATAAGCATCAACTTCCCATCCGAATTTGATCTGTGCTTCTACTTTATCGCCTTCTGTAACAGCTACGTTTCTCATGTTATCTGCTACACGGCAAACACGGATATGGCTGCTTTCCATGATACCAACTGCTGTACGCATCCAGGAAGCAAGTCTTTCCTGAACTTCTTTGTCAGCCCAGTGTCCAACGATAACTTTTCTTTCAATTCCCATTCTGGAAACAATGTGTCCATATTCACGTCCACCATGTGCAGACTGGTTTTCATTCATGAAATCCATATCAATGGTGTCATAAGGAATTTCTTCATTAAACTGTGTGTGCAGATGGCACAGAGGTTTTCTATACTCTTTCAGACCAAGGATCCATGATTTGGCCGGTGAAAAAGTATGCATCCATGTGATAACACCTGCGCAGTCCTCATCTGCATTCGCTTCATTGAATGTTTTACGGATCAGTTCGTTTGTGATCAGTGTTGGTTTCCATACTAATTCAAATGGAAGAACACCACTTTTATTTAATTCTTCAACGATAATTCTGGAATGCTCAGCAACCTTTCTTAAGCATTCATCTCCGTAAAGATCCTGTGAACCTGTGCAAAACCAAAACTTATAGTTTCTTCCTGTCTTCATGATAAAATTCCTCCCTGGATTTTTATTTATTTTCAGATTTTAGATACATTGGCTGCCGTAAAAATTACTGATCACTTCGTGCTCAGCAACGTACCAGGCATTAATGTTTTAAAATCTGTATGTTTAATATCATTTTACCTATATAAAATAAGTTTTTCTTAACTCAGAAACTCTTATATCTGAAATCTCAACAGATTTATTTTTATGCCTTTTTACATGAGCCTCTGACAATCAGTTCCGGATGAATCAGTCTTTCGACTTTACTCTCTTCCTCTGGAATTCCATTAATCTTCTCCAGAATAAGCTCTGCGGCCATTTCTCCCAGTTTTTCCTGTGGATGGGCGATTGTTGTGATTCCATTTCCACGCTGTGCATACAGAGAATTATCATAGCCCGTTATCGAAATATCATCAGGAATTTTAATTCCCTGCTTCTCTAATTCTTCCATAACCTGAACAGCAATTTGATCATTATAACAGACAATTCCATCCGGAAGCTGTCCACTCTGTACCATTTCTTTTGCCATCAGTGCCGGTTTCACTTTTCTGTCTTCTGTGTGAAACCACACAACATCATCCGGATTATAAGAAATTCCAAATTCCTGCAATGCCCGGACATATCCTTTATGTCGTTCGAGTCCCTGCATATCATCTGCTTTAAAAAAGCCTTTGATTTTCTTATGTCCCAGTTCCAGCAGATATCTGGTTACAAGATAACCACCCTGTGCATCATCCATAAGAATATGCGGTTTATCTCTCATCTCAGAATAAATTCCCTGAATAAACACATACGGTATTTCAAACTTATCCAGATTCTGATAAAGACTCCTGTGTTTGCATACCATCTCACTTTTACTTGGTTCAATGATAAGCCCGTCAATGTCTTTCTTCAGAAGTTCTTCCAGACATCTTGCTTCTTTCTGTCTGCTGTTTGCTGTGTTTTTCAGAATAATACTGTAACCTCTTTCCGAAAGAACATTATCCATTCCCTGTATCAGTCTTGGAAAAATATAATCGGAAATATATGTGGTAACTACTGCAATATTCTTCGATTTCTTTATATGACGCATATTTTCAGAACAATAAGTGCCTTTTCCATGAAACGCTTCCACATATCCATCCTGTTCCAGAATCCCCAGTGCCTTACGGACTGTATGTCTGCTCAGGGAATATCTCTGTGAAAGTTCATTTTCCGAAGGAAGCTTTTCTCCCGGCCGGATGGCTCCTGATACAATATCATTCCTGAGCTGCTCCATTAGTGAGAAATATTTAGGCTTTCCATTATCTGTCATGTCTTCTTCCCTCCTGTATCTAGAATACAACTTGTACGCACATACGAACAAGTTGTTTTTTATGCATAAATTATACAAAATCTCAGGAGGTTTTTCATCACTTTTTCCTAAATATTTTTTCAGTTATTCATGTATTAAGCCATTATCCTTTGCCTGTCGATAACACTCTCTACCAGGCTTATCTAATGCGACTCTGTCATACCACTTCTGTCATTACCGTAATTACCATAAATCTAGTGAATTATATCCTCACATGACTGAAGTCACGTGCTTCCAGACGCTTTAGGCGTCAGACTAAATATCGGCGGATACGCCTGTAACTTAGGTTTGCGCAGATATGCGCTTTTTCCCATGCCAGATATGGCAGGTCCCCACATTACAGGTAGT
>SKEX01000052.1_pt1 | contig 149203 bp, 147 predicted proteins | sample 4841451 | NCBI WGS metagenome assembly SKEX01 (sample SAMN11008798, study PRJNA524170) | human gut metagenome | isolation source: fecal sample from pouch patient p38, | place: Israel: Tel-Aviv | reverse complement strand
CACGCTACTCGACTCCATGGGCGTGTGGGATCAGGTGGACGGCGACTTCCTTGCCAAACGCGGCATCGAGGTGCCAGACGACTACATGCAGAAGGTCGCCGCCATGCAGTTCCGGCAGATCGCCGAATACACGATCGCACGCTTCAACCTGTCGGACACTCCTGAGGAGCTGATGGAGGAGTGGGATCATATGGCGCGCGTCATGTACTCCACGGTGGTAGAAGCCAAGCCGCACGCGCGTGAATACCTGGCAACGTTGAAGGCGAGCGGGGCGAAACTGTCCGTGGCTACATCATTGCCACCGATGCTGCGAGAGCCGGCTATGAGGCATGTCGGCATTTTCGATTATTTCGACGAGGTGGTCAGCGTCGACGACGCGGGCGATATCGGCAAGGACAGGCCGGACGTGTACCTGCTGGCCGCGTCGAGGCTCGGCCTCGAGCCGACCGACTGCACCGTATTCGAGGATCTGCTCGTCGGCATGCGCTCGGCCAAGTCCGTCGGCATGCGAGTGTGGGCCATGCATGACGATTCGTCCGATGCCGATTGGCCGGCGATTTGCGCTCTGGCGGACGGTGTCATATTCGACTTCCACGACGCGCCTGCCGTATTGTAGGAACCGGTGTCGTACGGGGATACATGCATTTGGGGCTTTCCGTTGATTCGGAAGACCCCAAATCCGTTCTCCATAAGAGTCTGCCGGCTGGCTCGGTTCAGATGTCCTTGCTACCGTAAATATGCAGCGATATCTTGCTGGAGAACGCCAAGGCGAGTACGTCGATGATCAAGAATGCCGCTAATGCAATGGCTTGGTGCCGGCTGATCGCCTCGGCCAGCTGTTCGACGGTCTTTCCGAATTCCGGCAATGCCTTGCGCAGTCCGATGACCGTGCCCACGATCACGCCGATGCTCAGAATAATGGCGGCCATGGCACGATAAGGGGAGAATCGGTACAGGAACGGCTGCACGATGGCGTTGAGTAGCACGAGGGTCAGCACGGTCATCGCGGCGAGGCCGATCGCATCCGTTACTTTAACTGGCTCGTGCATGATGATGCCGGCGCAGGCGATACTGACGGCCACTTCCAATCCCGCCACCAGATCGCAGGCGATAAGGAATGCGAATCGTCCGAGGATCTGGTGGTTGCGGTTGATGGGCACGATGCCGTTCATCCAATGATGGTTGTTCATTTGTTCATAGGAGAACAGGGTGATATTAAGCATCAGGAAGCCGGAGGCCGCCCCGCCGATGGCGGCTCCCGCAACGCTGTCGAGAGTGGACCCTGTGGCCGCCATCAGGCATGTGAAACCTGGAACGTACGCGAAGAAGATGGCTATGTACGACCGCCCGTAGCTGATGGTGCGGCTCCGGTCCAAGGAAATCTGCCTAAGGATGGCGGTCATGGCGTCCGCGTTCGCTGTCGTATTCATCGTACGTCTCCTTCGTTGGTATTACTGATTGCCGTATGTTCCGTGGCATTGGTCAGTCTGATCACATCCTCAATCGAAGCATGCTGTGTCAGGAGACCGTCGGTGCCGCCGATGTGTGGGATGTCCTGCGTGCGGACCAACGCGTCGAAGCCAGTTGCGTATGTGCGGATGCCGACCATTGCCCGCTGTAGACCATCCGTAAGCTCATCCGGCCCGCCCTTGACCAGACGGAACGCGTCTTCGAACTCGTCTTTCGGCCCGCTGTAATACAGCATGCCATGCGTGATATACGTGAGGAAATCCGCGCAACGCTCCAAATCGGCGGTGATATGCGTGGAGAAGATTACGCTGTGTTCGCCATCCGCAACATAATCGGACAGGATGTCCATGAGCTCGTCGCGGGACAGTACGTCCAGACCGCTGGTCGGCTCGTCGAGAATCAGCAGTTTCGCATCGTGGCTCAACGCCACGGCGAGCATGAGCTTCATCTGCATGCCGCGCGACAGGTCCTTGATCTTCTTGTTCCGTCCGAGTCCGAACTGTCTGAGGTATGTGTCGAACAGATTGTGGTCCCACAGCGGGTACATTGGTCTGCTTGTCCGTTCCACCGCGTCGACCGTCATGTATTCGATAAAATAGCTGCTGTCGAGCACTACGCCCAGCTGCTCTTTGACCCGCTCCTCATCGGCCATCGCGTCAAGGCCGAGCACTTCGATTCGTCCCGCGTCTCGCGTGGTCATATTGAGGATCAGTTTGATCAACGTGGATTTGCCGGCGCCGTTCGGACCGACCAGACCCATGATGTAGCCGGACGGCAGGTCGAAGGTCACGTCATCTAATGTGAAGCCGGAATCATAATGCTTCGTCAATCCGGTTACGCTCAAGGCCAAGGTTGGTCGTGTCCCTTGGGGAAGTGAGGAATCGTTCATGATTGTTCCCTGTATGCTTTCTCGAACATGCCAAGCAGATCAAGCAGGCTGATGTCGGCGGCTTTGGCCTCGATGGAAACTTCACGGAGCTTGTCCATGATGCGTTCGCGCGCACGTTCCTTCATGAGTTCGTTGCCTCGTTCCATCACGAACGTGCCTTTGCCCTGCACGTTCTCCACGAGCCCCTCGTCAGCCAGTTCGTTATACGCTCTGGTCACGGTGAGCACGCTGACGCGCAGTTCCTTGGCGAGCTTGCGCAGTGAGGGAAGCGCCTCGCCTGCCATAAGCTCACCCGACATGATCGCGGACCTGATTTGGTTCTTGATCTGCTCGTAAATCGGTTCTCCGGACACGGATGAGATGATCAGCTTCAATCTGTGCCTCTTTTTCTGTATGTTTCGTAGGTGATATATCTCCCAGCTGAACAGTTAGATGCAAACTGTTTAGCTGTTATATATAACAGTAACACAGAAAACCCGTACTGTTATTGTATGTCGCATAACAGTACGGGTTCTGTTGGAATATAAGGAAATCCGCCGCTCCATGAACGCCTCTTGCGGTCGGCGATTGACGGAAGCGACATTTACTTGCGTTCGCGGATTATTTGTCGATCGTTCACGTTTAAGGTGTTGCGTGTTCGCCTTTCGAGCCTATTTTGTCACCCGGGCTGGCTTGTCTGACAGCTTCACTGTGGCAAAGCAGAAGAGGTAGAAGAATGAGGATAATGGCGAAAAACCATATGGCAACAAAGGAACAGCGGCAGGCAGGAGCCTGGCGCAAACGCGGTACCAAATCGGTGGGCGGTGGCATGCTCGCGTTGACAAGCGCTGTAGTGGCAGCGGCCATGCTCGCAACGCCAGCGGCTTTGGCTGGGGAAGGAACCGCCCGGTATTACAGCAGCAAGCAGCCGTATGTTGCGCCGGCGAGCACATCATATTCAGCAATTCCGAACAGATACCATCTTGCATACACCGAGTCTGTGGCAAGGCATGGCTCGCGTGGCCTGTCGAGCTACAAGTATGACGCTTTGCTGACACTGATGGCTCAGTCCGCTGCGGAAAACAATTATGCTGGATTCGTTAGTCCAGAGGTTGGCAAGGAATTCATCAACAATGTCAATGCCATTACCGCGGCCAACGTGGGCAACGGGTATGGCATGCTCTCTGGTCAGGGCGCCATACAGCATCAGGGCATTGGTGAGAGAATATACCAGCGTGATGCTGATCTGTTCGCCAATGCCGCAAAGCAGGGACTGCGCGTCTCATACCAGAGCTCGGGTGAGCCTCGTGCAACCGAATCCGGAGAGAATTTCAAACTAGGATTCGATCAGGCTTCCAACGGTTTGCTGGCGAATGCGGTTGTAGCACCGAATAATCCTGCGGATAACAATTCCGGCAAGGATTTCGACAAGAACACCACCACATTGTATTTCCATAAGACCGATAATCCGGATGGTACGCAGAAAACGGGCGAGGCCAAGGAGCGCGCGGAACGTTACCAGCAGTTCGTCGCGAATGATGAGGGTCTCGCCGAAGCTGAGGAAAACGTGACGAACGATCCGTCCATGACCACCGCTTCGCATGATCTGCTCTCTCAAATCTTCACTGACGATTTCCTCGCGTCCATCGGCAAGGAGGAAGGCCAGCGCATCTGGTACAACACGGCTGACGGCACGAAGAAGGGTGCGGCCAATTGCGCTGCCGGCGCCGACCCTGCCAAGGATGCGAACGCGTGCGGTGACGCCAAGAAGAAGATCGCGTCGGAACAGGACGCGGCAATGGATTTGTACAATCTGTACATCATCGCGGCCGATATGGAACAGGAGAACACCGGATCCCACGCGTTCAATTTCGACCAGTACTTCCAAGGTCAGCACGCCCAGGATGCGAAGACGTTTGCTTGGTCGCTTGATGCCGAGGACTTCTACGAGAAGGGACCGGGGCGCGCAGGTCAGGATGAGACCTACCGCATCGCCCAGCCGTTGCTCGACGATTTCTTCAATGCGATCGACACGAGGGAGCGGGCCGGCACCGCCGCGACGTTCCGATTCGCACATGCCGAAACCATTATTCCGTTTGCGGCATTGCTGAAGCTGCCTGGATCGCAGCGGCAGGCGAGTGAACTGTACACGTATGAGAACAATCCGTGGCGTGGCGAAAGTGTGACGCCGATGGCTGCGAATGTGCAGTGGGATGTGGTTGTGCGTGATGGTGCGGACGCTTCGGGGCAGCCGTATCAGCCGTTGGTCAGAATGCTGTACAACGAGACGGAAATCGGATTCAACGATTCCTGCACGCCAATTGCGGATGGTTCGACCTGGTATAAGGAAAGTGAGCTGAAAAGCTGTCTGAATGGTAAGGGAACCACGGTTGATGCCCGACTGACGGATGAGGAAGGTCAGCCTGAAACGCCAGGCCATGAATCGACACTAGATGATTCGCAGAAGGCTCCGGGTGCGAATCATGCGAACGGCCAGCGGAAGCATCCGGTGAAATCGTCCGCGAACGGCGGCGATGCAGTCAAGCTCGCCAAAACCGGTTCGAGCGTGACGCCCGCCATCGTGGCGACCGTCGTGATGGTGTCCTCCGCGATTCTTGGAGGAAGCTACGCGCGGCGTTCCCGCCGGAAGGCTTGATTTAAAACCTTATCTCGACCGGGTTACGGCCTGACTTGCAACTTGGCCGCAGCCGGACTTCGGTCTAGCGTTTTACATCTGATGCGCTGTTCCCAATTCCCATCCTCGGGCTTGGAAGCAGCGCATCATTGCGTCAGGTGCGGTATGAGGTCAGTGCGTATGCAGCTGGGGCTTTTCGCGCACTTTGGCGGTGAAGTAGTCCGCTTCCACCTTCCATACGGTGACGGCGCGTACCTGCTGGTCGGTGAACTCCACATGCTCCATACCGGCCTGCTGCCTCATCAGCAGTGCGAGCCCCTGGCGCGCCTCGTCAAGATCGTCGATGATGGACGCGGTACCATTGCCGACGATCGACTTGAACGCCTCGCCCCAATTGCACAGCGTGTGCCCCTCGACCACCTCGCAGTCAGTCGCCATTTCGAATGCTACAAGAAGCGCGTTGCCTACGGCCTTGACCGCGTCCATCTTGCGCCCGGTCGCAGAACCATGGAAATACAAGGTGAGATGATTGGATTCCGTGTCGAACACGTATCCGAAGTTCAACGGCACGATGGTGATGCCTTCCGCATCGGTGTATGCAATATTCACGATCTTGCATGTTGCGACAATCGCCTCGACCTGCCGCGGATCGGCCACCTCACGGTCGGCACGCCTCATCATGCGATGCCTTCCCGCAACCGTCTGCTCATAATTGCGCCGCATTACCATGGCACGTCCCTCTCCGCTGGATACACACTAGCTTACCGGACCTATCAGCCAACGCTGTATACGCCGGAACCATCATCCCACCAAGCATGATCCACCGGCTCCGGCTGCACAAGACGTTTCGGCTCCTTCAACATTTCAATCGCCTTCAACTCCAAACGTTCACGCTCCTCAGCCAACGCATCGCCAACACGATCAAGCAAACCGCACACGCGAGCCGTGGACTGACATGTCGGAAGACGATGATTTATTGTTGGAAGTCTGAGTCTCATCGCGCTTCCCCTCTTCTCTTACGAGGCCGTGCCCCGCGCCGTTACGAGACCTTCGAAAGGCTTGTCGAAGAGACCATATTCGAAGACATCGGCACACTGCACGACCGCTATCAGGAATTCGGCATCTACCCGCTACTGACGCTGCTTGCGTCATTCGCATGAAAAAGCTGATCTATAAACAAAGCGGCATCGCATTCCAAACTAGAAAACGGAACCACCAAGCTTGTCGAGCGCCCGCAGCAAAGAATCAACATGACCCTTCGCACGCACGTTGTACCGGGCGATACGAATCACTCCATCACCATCGATCACGAAAGTCGAACGAATTACACCCTCATAGACCTTGCCGTACAATTTCTTCTCACCATACGCACCATACAAACGATGCACAGTCAGATCGGCGTCCGACAACAACGGGAACGTCAAATGATCGCGCCCGCGGAATCGGATGAGCTTGTCCAACGGATCCTTCGATACGCCGAGCACGGTGAATCCGCGGGAGGAGAGGCGCGCGAGGTTGTCTCGGAAGTCGCAGGCCTCGGTGGTGCAGCCGGGAGTCATCGCGGCAGGGTAGAAGTATAGGATGATATTCTGGCCGCGCAATGCGGAGAGCGTGATGTTATCGCCGTTGTCGCTGGGAAGTGTAAAGTCCGGGGCCGTCTGCCCCGCTTCGAGTCATATAGATGTGCGGGAGTCCTGTGCTACCGTGGTTGCTGACGGATTGATGTCGGACATGATTATCTCCTTACTGTTCTTCGGACTTCAAATGCCGATACCAAGCAAGAATAAACGTCATCATACCCGCCTTTGCGTGTGCACAGTTCGTTGACTCGTTGCGCGCCGCCGCGAACTGCCCAAGCAGTAGGTGTCAGACCTGTCAAGGGAACAAATCGGAAAAAGATCCTGCGCGAAGTATGGTTTGAAACGTGTCATCGTGCGCATTTTCTGGATCTGTCGGCCTTGTGCTGAGCAAAGCAGGCTGTATCTCGCCTATGTATGGCAGATTTCGGGATGCGACGGGAGGTATTTCGCTTATATATGGCAGCCTGTTCCTCAAAAATGAAGCTTTTCATACCCCCTACCTACTGTTTCGGCAGACTGGCCTGCCATATATAAGCGAGAAGCCTCCGGACAAGTCCGTGAATCTGCCATGCATAAGTGAGATGAGGGCAATGCACATCGAGGTGATGATGTTTTGTCTTTGCCGACGTGCTGGGCATCCCTGTCGAAAACGTCGCAGTAAACGAGCTCGGCGGCCTTGGCGACGCGATGTGCTCCGCCGTGGGAACCGGCTTGTACAAGGATTTCCAAGAAGCGTTCGACCACATGTCGAAGCCGGGCAAAAGATTCGAACCCAGAATCGACCAGACTGCCATCTACGACCGCAAGTACAAGGCCTACGAGTCGGTCCTGCGCGTCACGGACGCGGGATGGAACACCCTCAGCGTTATGCAAAACAGTCCGACCCACTGAACTAATCAACAGAAGCACACGAAGCAAGAGTCGGACACGACGTGTCGATCGTCGTGCCCGACTTTTATATGGCGTGCGCCTGTTGGATGCCGATTATGGTTTGAAGGTTTTTGGATTGGCGTCCCCCCGGAATATCGCGAATGGGGCTAATGAAGGGAAACGAAAACATGGCGTCTAAACATGTTCTGAACTGCGCTCCGTTCATTGTCTGTTTTTGAGAATAAACTTGAAAGACAAAGGTGATTCCTTAAAGGCGAGGAGGGTCTCATGAGCGCTATGGAGCTGTCGGAGTGGGAGGGAAAGCTCAACGAAGAGGTCCGAATCGACTGCACTCTGGAGGCCTTGGCACCGGGTCAACTTATCGATTGTGCGGGTGGAGAAGAAAAAGGGAACGCAACACGAGTCGATGACGAGGTAACCGTCATCAATGTCGAATGCGAGGAAGCATCTGACGGAAAACAGGCCAACTATTATCGGCTGGCGTCGTGGTGTGGAGTAATCGCGGGTGCCATCGACTCGTTGTGGGTCGGACGATTTGACCTTGATCGTGCAAGAGAATGGGGAAGCGGTCAGATTGATGCGTTCGTGATTGCTGTAGCGAGGATGGATTCGGAATACAAGGGTGACGATCTGAAATCGGCGATTAGGTTCCTTGAGAAGATGCATCCGTTCGTCGGTGACAAGGCCACTCAGGAGTTCGGCGGCGGATACCAGCATCATTTGCGGGATTTTTCGCATCACATGAGCTTGGGAGGTCTTGCTTTCTCCATCCTGACGCAGTTCACGGGGAAGGTGTATGGGACGGACCGGCATGGGGAATTCCTGGCCGTGCCTGTGGAACGGGATGAGCTGATTGGTGGGAATCTGGAAGAGAAGCTCATGCTTGGCGTGGTGGGGTGGTTCTTCCATATGGTGAGCGATATGGCGGGGTCGAGCGGGTCAGTAGGGAAGGGGACTGGTACTCCTGGGCCGGTGTTGTCCTTGGTGAAGGAGTTGTCGGCATTGCCGTTATTCAAAGACGCGATGGCGGATGAGAGGTCGTTCCGTAAGATGCTGTCGAAATTGTTTAATGGAACACTGCTGAAGGATGTTGGTGAAGGTGGCGAACGGATTTATCGGCGCTTCGATCTCAGGGCGGAACTGGGTGTGGGACGTGAGCTGGCAAGGCAGTCCGTGCCTGTGATAATCAACGAATGTTTGGTATGCGTATGCTATACGGCGCAAAAACTGTATGAAATGTGTTCGAAGGGGATGTTGGACCGTGAGTCGCTGATGCGGTTTGGGATTGATACGCTGCTGCCGAATGGGTCTGCAGTCGCTGCAAGGATGGTCACCATTGCGACGGGAGTGTTTTCGCTGTTTGACGTTGCTGACGGGGTTATCCGCGCGCTCGTGGGAGGTAAATCGAAGATAGGAGCGTTGGCGGTTAAGGATTTCTTTCTGCACGTGAACTTTGTCGGGATCGCTCGGTTTGCGTTTGCTGTGCGTACGGATTATCAGGTGAGTTCCAACGCGCGCAAAAAGGCGCAATCGATCCCATATTCCGGGTTTGAGAATCGAGGCAATGGGTATGGTGATGATTCCTCGGTTATGCGATTCTTCGAAATGGATTTGGCGAAGACGAACATGTTGGTCTCCATCGAGTATCAGGCGCTTCTTGCCGATATAGAGCAGACGAAGAAAAAGTCTTTGCGGGCAGGCAAAGAGCAATGGCTCCAAGATTGGGAGAGAGACGTCAGTGCCGAATTCACGCTATTTTCCTTTGAAGAGCTCAGGGAAGAGGCGCAGAGAATCCAGACATATTCGGCAGTGGGATGGCAGGAGCTGGTGGCGTTGGAAGCTTCGCAGTTCGTGCCGTATCAGTTTATGTCTGAGGGTTCCGGAAATAAGACTGGCAAGAAACTGAAGTTCGATTCAGAGACGTTGGATGAGGTATGCGATAGATTACCGGGATTCGAAAAAGGAAGTTGCAGAAAATACGCGAAGGCGATAGCCGGGCAGGAGAAACGGCTGAAAGGCGTGAATGAGACAATACTGGTGGGTGCTGTCGGCAGTGTGTGCCTAATCACAGCGACAGGGGGAGCCGCATTTGTGTTGGCTCCGACCATCGCTCCGGTATTGGCGGGATCGACGGTGGCAGGCTTGTCCGGAGCCGCGTTGACGAGTGCGAGTCTGGCCGCGGTTGGGGGCGGATCCCTTGCGGCTGGAGGCCTCGGCGTGGCAGGAGGTACGGCCATCATTGCCGGTGGCGGCGCACTGGTGGGTGCTGCCGCCGGTGGAGGCGCCACCACACTAGGCACGTGGATAGTGTCGAATCAGGACGCATACGTACTCAATACGTGCGCGAAATTGACGGTGTTCTGCCGGAACGTGCTGCTCAATGATGAGCAGGGAAAACAGAGAGTTACCGAGATATGCCAGTACATACGTCAACAGATATGGATGGCTGAAGCGCAACTGGGGTTCATGTCGCAGCTTGAGAGTCTCGTGAAGAAAGAAGGCGGGATCTCCCTCGGTTCAGGACGTCAAGCCAAGCGGGACCGTAATGAGGCTGTGAAAGGGATTGAAGGCAGCATGAAGAACATGAAGAACACTGTGAAATACATGAAGGCCTGCGAGAAACAACTCAAAAAGATCGCGGGTATTGATAGGGAGAGTGAAAAGAGTTCCACATGGAGGGTAGCTCCGCAAATCGAAAGCCAGTGAGTGATGGCGGAATAATGGAGCAAGCCGACGTGCCGGAAGAAGGCGATTCGCTTGTTGGTGGCTGGGGTCGTCGCGCTCTTTCCTCTGCAAGGACTTCTCCTGCGAGACGCCTAATTAATGCGCGTAAATTAGCTTGCACCTTTCATATGGAAAAACTGATTCAAAAGACCGCATCGCATTCCAAGCTAGAAAAACGGAACCATCAAGCTTATCGAGCGCACGCAGCAAAGAATCAACATGGCCTTTCGCGCACGTTGTGCCGGGCCACACGAATCACTCCATCACCATCGATCACGAAAGTCGAACGAATCACACCCTCATAAACCTTGCTATACAACTTCTTCTCACCATACGCGCCATACAAACGATGCACAGTCAGATCGGCATCCGACAACAACGGAAACGTCAAATGCTGTCGGGCTACTGGCGAATTGATGCCGGCGTGATTGCTTCTTACGGTTTTTGGACTTCGTGCCGATATAAAGCGCGAATAGACGTCTGTTGAGGTCGGTCGGAGGGCTGTGAGCCATGGCCGGCCTCAACGCGTTAGATGGTCGTTAGAGGTTAGAAGACGCTGTAGCCGCCGTCTACGCGAATGTCAGTGCCAGTAACGTACGAGGACGCGTCGCTGGCGAGGAAGAGCACCGTGCTGGCAATCTCGTCATTCGTGCCGAAACGATGCATCGGCACGACCTCGAGCATGGCGTCGTGGCCAGGCATGTCGATACGGCCATTGAAAATTCCAGACCACACGTATCCGGGGGAGATGGTGTTGGAACGGATGCCATCTTTGGCGAGCGCTGCGGCAAGGTAACGTGAGTGTTCCATGATGGCCGCTTTGGTGGCGCCATACGCGTTCACCGGCGTCGGACTTCCCATCATGTAGTTCGCGTTGTGTCCGGACAGGGAGGCTGTGAAGATCAGTGAGCCGCCATGACCGTGTTCGCGCATGATTTCATGCGCGATGCGGCCGGTACGGTAGGTGCCGTTGAGGTTGATGTTGATGGTGCGCGTCCATACTTCTTCGGTGGCGTCTTGATCGTCGCCCGGTACGTTGACTCCGGCGTTGAGGAACGCGAAGTCGACGGTGCCCAGCTGTTCCACCAATTGTGTTTTGAGTTCGGCTACTTGTTCGACATTGGTGACGTCGCAGGTGAGCGCGATGACGTTGGTGCCGAAACGTTCGCTCATGTCTTTCGCCAGTTCGGTGAGCTTGTCTTCTTGGCTGGGCAGGTCGACTAGTGCGACGTCTGCTCCGGCTTGGGCGAGCGCGGCCGCCGCGTTGCGTCCTAGACCGCCTGCGGCTCCGGTGACGAAGCCTTTGCGGCCGCGCATTGAGAATTTGTCGAGTATCGAGTAGTTTGAATCCTCCCATTTGTCGAGGGGATAACGTTCGTCGAAGATTTGTTCGACGGTTTTCTCTGGAATCTTCGATGATTCGTCTGCCATGTTTCGCTCCTTTGCGTGATGGTGACCGCTTTTTTGGATGCGTCCGCGCATCATGTTTGGCGCATCTATGGACCATGTTTGCGGTTGCCTATATTCGTGCCTGCGGTCGTTCGACGTCCGTGCCGAACTAATCCGAGTGTAGCAAATAAAACGATGGCGGTGCTGTCAGTATTTGTCAGGTAAAACGTAGTGAGAAAACCGTAAGGTCAATATAAATTGAAAGGGGAGTGGTGATGACGGATTTGAAAATGTTTTCCAAGCCTGTGGTGTTCACGGATTTCGATGGGGTGCTCAACGCTTTTCCGGATGACAAGCTTTTGCGCAGGGGCGGCGTGAACAAAGTTATGACCTGGGCGAAGCCCGACAGTCCCTACGCGAAAATGTACAATCCTGAAAAAGCGTTCCACTTGGACGGCAACGAAAAAGCCCACACGCCCGTAGGCTCATGGCGCATCCACTGGTCCAGCGAACTGTCCGACGCCATGTACGCGTTGGCAGTTGACGGCATTGTGGAATTGTGGTGGCTGTCCACCTGGCAGCCATACTGCAGTCAGATTCTCGACCCGATGCTCGGCTGGGATCCCATGCTGGTCGATGTCATCACCTGGTACGATCCTGTCACCAAATGGGGACGTGAGACAGGCAAATGGCAGACCATCCAACGACGCGTACGCATCAAATGCGAAGAGAATGAACCCGCGCCGATCGTATGGATCGACGATGATGAATGCTTCGAACAGCGCGCGCAGCTCTTGGAGGAACTCCAGCCGAAAGCGCCGGTGCTTATGGTCCGTCCGGACTATCGTATCGGCATCAGCCGTCGCCAATGGAAACTGATCGATACGTTCGTGCACCATCCCGAACAGTTCGACACGGTCACGTTCGACATGGAACCAACCTGCAGGATATACGACATCCACCACGGTTTCTAGCCTAAATGAATTACCATGGGAGGATAGTCGAGCGGAATGAAGGAAGGATGGGGTTATGGCGGAACGTATCGTGGAACGTCTTATCCGAGAGCGTGATACTCGATATGGTGACGGCATTTACACGACTACACAAATCCAGTTCGCATGGAATTCCAATCATATGGAAGGTTCCACCCTTACTGCCAAACAGACCGCGCAGCTATTTGCCACCGGTACCTATACCACGGATGGCAGCGAACAGGTCAATCCTGACGATGCGTTGGAAACCCGTAATCATTTCGCTGCGTTCCGTTGGATTCTCGACCATGCTGATGAGCCGGTGGACCGGGATATGGTCTGTCACCTGCATGCCATTCTCAAGCAGGGCACCAGACAGGTCTCCGACTCGCTTTTCAACGTGGGCGGCTACAAGACTCGGCCGAACTTTATTGGCAATCCTGTCACTCCGACAAGGACTGCGCTGCCGCAGGATGTTCCCGAATTTATGGACAGGCTGTTTGATATGTGCACGAAACTTGAGGATGAACCGTATCAGATCGCCCGTGTCCATTGGACGTTTGAGAAGATTCACCCATTTTCGGACGGCAACGGTCGAATCGGACGGCTTATCATGTTCAAGGAGCTTTTGCGTATCGATGCGTTGCCTGTCCTTGGCCATGACGCGTATCGTGCGGAGTACGTCAATGGCATCAGCAAGTTTCCGGACGAGCCAGGATGGCTGGTTGATACGCTTCTATTCGAACGGGACCTTTACCGGTCGCATGTTCTGAAAACGGATGCCGAGGCATTGCGTTACACGTACCATGACCAATGGAATATGGCTGAGCATCGGGTGGAACGAGATGAGGATCTGGAATTCGCCAAGCTCATCGACACGAAGGCCCAGCCGTTGTTCGATGAGGAGTATCAGCAGCGCGAACGGCTCCTATGGGGCGAATAGCGGTCCGACTGTGTTGTTGTGGTGGTTCCTCCTTCCAAACGTGACATGAACCGAATGTGCATTGAGATGTGCAATTTGTGCACATTGCGGTCGCCGGCCGTTCACCTTGGTGTAAGAAGGAATCAGCCTTCGGACTTTAGCATGAGATGCAATGGCGCGTATTGAATGCGCGCATACGAGGAAGTGAGAGCTGCATACATGCGTGTATTCGACTTCGATGGAACCATCTATGACGGAGAAAGCCTGTTCGACCTGTACCTGTTTTCGGCCAAATACAATCCGAAGGTATTGCGGTACATCGCCCCGGTGCTGCGCTATGCCATCAAATACAAGCTCGGACGAGCCACGTTCGATCAAATGGAATACGGTGTGGGCAAGCTATGCCACGGATATTTAAGCGAACTGGCCGAATCATTGGAATTCGAAGAATTAGTCAACGCCTTCTGGGATCAGAACATGAAGCACATCAAACCCTGGTATGAGCCACGCGAAGACGATGTGATCCTCACCGCCTCGTTCGACATCACCGTGGGCGAGGCCTGCCGCAGGCTTGGCGTGCAACATTTGGTCTCGTCCACCATCGACGGCAACACGTTGAACGTAAACTACCTCAACTTCAACACCAACAAGCCCAAACGATTCCGCGAACTCTACGGAGACAACGTTCGAGTGGACGAATTCTACACGGACAGCCGATTCGACCAGCCCATGATCGACATGGCCCGACGTGCCTACATGGTCAAAGGCAACAAAATCCACCAAGTCAAATAGCCGGAAAGGCTGGAACGGAATACGGCGGCAAGGGCCGATCTTGACATCTCCCCTTCGGCATGGACGCCTTGCACGAGCCAGGATGGGCGTCGGTCGGTCATATTGCCGTATATGGAAAATACGACCGACCGCAAAAACAGTTAGAACGACACGCGCCTGGAATGGTTTACGGCAGAAACCTCGCACACGATGCCAACAACTACCGCGAAACACGCTTCACACACAACAAATAAATCAACCAAGCAACAGGCATCGCCAACATAAACACCGGATAAAACCACACAGCAGACAAACGCCCATACACCAAACCACCCACAAACGGACCAACCGACATACCCAAATCAATACCCGCATAATACGTACTATTCGCAATACCACTGCGCTCGCGGCCTGCGATTACCACGGCCTGCGCCTGCGTGACTGAACTCATCAGACCGTAGCCGACAGCGGTGAAAATCGCAGCCAACAACAGCATCCAATCATTGAACAGGAACGTCATGCATGCGAGCATCGCCAGCATGCCCAACGAGCAGACCGTCAGCCAGAAACGGAAGCCCTTGCTGTCGAACAGGTCGCGCAAGCCCAGTCGCAACACCAATAACGCGACCGCGTAAAACATGAAAAACAGGTCGGACGATACCGGCAGATGACGAGACTGAACATAATTCACGATGAAGGACTGATTCGCGAAATACGCTATCGCAAACATCATGAACGTCAGCGACAACGGCACCACACGCGGTTCCAGAATCGAACGGATCGAAAAACGATGCTTTTTGGTTGCGCTAGCAGAACCGTCAATGTCTACGGCAGTGGAGGGATTCTCCGTTATGGAAGTCTGCTTTTTGCGTACCGGTTGTCCGCCATTCTTCACCATCAGTGTGGCGATCAGCATGATCACCGCCAGCACCAGCGAACTCAAAAACGTCAGACGATAACCGATGTATTTTTGCGCGCGAATACCCAATGCCGGTCCGACCGCCATAGCCAGCGCGTTCATCGTGCCATACAATCCCATGCCGGCACCCATATGCCGGATCGGCAGCAAAAGCGACATCCACGTGGCCAGGCAGACCGAGCAGCATGCGAAACCAACGCCGTTGATCACGCGAGCCATGATGAGCATGATGGGGGAGTTTGCGAAATAGTACAGCAGTCCGGCGGCGAAATAGAGCACCGTGCCAACCGCCACAAGCGTGCGCTTGCTGGTTTTGTCGGAAAGATTGCCTGCGATAGGGCGGCAGAACAGTGAGATGAAACTCATCGACCCGGCCACCGCGCCCATCAGCATGCCGTCCGCGCCCAACGATTCCGCATATCCGGCAACGATCGGATTGGCAAGCATATTGCTCGACATGAAACAGAACGTCGCAAGCATGACCAACGCCATATCACGGGTGATGAGACGATCATGCTTACGCCGGGGCTGTTCGGGCTGGTTCGATTGTTGTGCCGGTTGCTTCTGTCGTACCGATTCAGATGCGGGTATCGTTGGTGCTGTCATGCTCGTTCGCCTCCGAGCATGCAACTGTAGCAGCCTTGACGAAAAACGGCCGTCCACATATTGCGGACGGCCGATGGAGATGGCTTTAACGATGTGAAAGTATGCTTCGCTTACAGAGTTTTTACAGAGCTTTGGCGGCCTGCTCGACAAAACCTTCCATGCCGTCGATTTCGACGACGTTATCGAAACGCACGTCGGCGGTCTCAAGACCGCGCAGCGCGGCCGGAGCGGTGGTGCCGGTGGCCTTGGCAAGCACGTCCATGCATTCGAAATCGGTGCCGGACGCGTCAAGACCCAGAGATTCGTTGACTACGCGCGGGAACTTGTACGGGCTGGCGGTGGACAGCAGCACGCGCGGCGTGAGCGGATCGCGCGGCATCTGCTGCATGACGTAGTAGCCGCATGCGGTGTGCGGGTCGATCACGTAATGGTTCTTGTTCCAGCAGTCCGCGATCATCTCGCGCACCTGGTTCTCATCGGCCCAACCGGTGCCGAAGATGGAACGAATCTTCTTCATCATCGGCTCGGGAACCTCGTAGGCGCCCCACTGGCTCAGATCGTTCATCAGCATGGAGATCAGGCGTGTGTCCTTGTCGGACATGTAATACAGCATGCGCTCCAGGTTCGATGAGATGAGGATATCCATCGACGGGGAAATGGTCTGGAAGAACGGACGCTGACGGTTGTACGTGCCGGAAGTCAGGAAGTCGAACAACACGTTGTTCTTGTCGGACGCCACCACAAGATGCTTGACCGGCAGGCCCAGCAGCTTCGCGTAATAGCCGGCGAGGATATCGCCGAAATTACCCGTCGGCACAACGAACTCGACCTCGTCGCCCACATTGATGACCTGGCGTTCCAGCAGCTGCGCGTACGCGGAGAAGTAATAGACGACCTGCGGCACCAGACGGCCCACATTGATGGAATTCGCGGAGGAAAGCACCACATGCGAATCATCGGCGAGACGTTCGGCAAGCTCCTTGTCGCCGAAAATGCGCTTGACGGCGGACTGCGCGTCATCGAAATTGCCCTTGACCGCGCACACGTTCACATTGGAGCCGGACTGCGTGGTCATCTGCAGCTCCTGCACCTGGCTGACCTTGCCTTCCGGATAGAACACGGTGATGCCGGTGCCCGCGGCGTCCGCGAAACCAGCCAACGCGGCCTTGCCGGTGTCGCCGGACGTGGCGGTGACGATCATGATCTTCTCATCCGCGTCGCCATCCGCCGGAGTGGTGCGCGCCATGAAACGCGGCAGAATCTGCAGCGCCACATCCTTGAACGCGGAAGTCGGACCATTGAACAGTTCCATCACATAGTCATCGCCGAGCGGCTTGACCGGAGTGATCTTCTCGTCGGACCACTGCGGGCCGTACGCCTCGTCGATGCACTCCTTGAGCTCGGCCTCGGTGTAGTCCGGCAGCAGCACGGACAGCACATCGAACGCGATCTGCTGGTAGGACTTGCCGGCCAAGGAAGCGATATCCACATGGGTCTCACCCAAGGAGTCGGTCACGAACAGGCCGCCATCATCGGCGATGCCCTTGCGGATGGCCTGCTTGGAGGTAAGCGAATCGGTGGTGCTGCGTGTGCTGTGGAACGTGGTCACTTGATTTCCTTAGCAATAGAACGGACAGATTACGTCAAACGTGCTTCTCAGTGTACCGGCACAGGTGGGAAGAACGTCGCCTCGCGTCCGTGGAATGGGACGCCGACCCCATACGATTGCCGACGGAAGGTCCTGCTTTTCCACGTGGCACCGCGATCGTGCCGTCCATGTCTTCGCGCGCAGGCGGTGCCATATTTCCCACATGTTTCGAAACCCGGTTTTCCTCCGATCGTTTTCACACGTACACTGCTCTGTAACCCGCGGTACAGCGGATGATCATTCCGAATTCAAGGAGGGCTTCATGACTGCATCACCTCTTACGCAAACACCGAACGACATGTTCAACGCGCCCATCGCCGAAGCGGATCCGGAAATCGCCGAAATCCTCGACGCCGAACTATCCAGGCAGCAAAACGGACTCGAAATGATCGCATCCGAGAATTTCGTGCCACGCGCCGTCCTACAGGCACAAGGCTCCGTACTGACCAACAAATACGCCGAAGGCTATCCGGGACGCCGCTACTACGGCGGCTGCGAGCAGGTGGACAAAATCGAAACCATCGCCCGCGAACGCGCCAAAAGCCTATTCGGCGCCGAATACGCCAACGTACAGCCGCACTCCGGCGCACAGGCCAACGCAGCCGTCTACCAGGCGCTCGTCAAACCCGGCGACACGGTCCTCGGCCTCGCCCTCGACCACGGCGGCCACCTCACCCATGGCATGAAAATCAACTTCTCCGGCCGCTTCTACCACGCCGAAGCCTACGGCGTGAATCCCGAAACCTTCCGCATCGACCCGGAAATCATCCGCCAGCGTGCGCTCGAAACCCATCCCGCCATGATCATCGGCGGATGGAGCGCCTACCCGCGCATCGAAGACTTCAAAGCCATGAAGGAGATCGCCGACGAGGTCGGCGCCAAATTCTGGGTGGACATGGCCCACTTCGCCGGCCTCGTAGCCGCCGGACTGCATCCAAGCCCCGTCCCATACGCCGACGTCGTATCCTCCACCGCACACAAAACCCTCGGCGGCCCACGCTCCGGCTTCATCCTCGCCAAGCAGGAATACGCCAAGAAACTCAACTCCGCCGTATTCCCCGGCCAGCAAGGCGGCCCGCTCATGCACGTCATCGCCGGCAAGGCCGTCGCCTTCAAAGTCGCCGCCACCCCGGAATTCAAAGACCGCATGCAACGCACCCTCGACGGCGCCAAGATCCTTGCCGAACGCCTCATGGCCGACGACGTCAAAAACAACGGCATCAGCGTCCTGACCGGCGGCACCGACGTGCACCTGGTCATGGTCGACCTACGCAACAGCGAAATGGACGGCAAACAAGGTGAAGACCTCCTCGCACAATGCGGCATCACCATCAACCGCAACACCGTCCCGTTCGACCCACGCCCCGCATCCGTGGCCTCCGGCCTGCGCATCGGCACCAGCGCACTCGCCACCCGCGGCTTCGGACCCAAGGAATACGAGGAAGTCGCCGACATCATCGGCACCGCTCTCACCGCAGGACAGGACGCCGACGTCGACGCGCTCAAGGCGCGCGTCGACAAGCTTGCCGAAGACTTCCCGCTTTACCCGGGACTCGACCAAATCCACTGATCACCAGCCTCGACTGACGAAATCGCGTCCCGCCGCGCAACCAACGACCCGAAAATGGCCGTCATTGCCCAGCGAGGCGCGATTTCGCGCTATTCTAAGAGACTATGACGAATCCACAGAACCAAGGCACCGCCATGAACGCCGACGTGTTCGAAGCAGTATGCGCCATGGGCGACGCAGCCCGCACCGCGCAATCGCAACTTGCCCAGGCAAACACCGAAGCCAAAAACCAACTGCTCAACGCCATCGCCGACGCACTCGACCAGCATGCGGACGACATCGCCGCAGCCAACACGCTCGACATGAACCAAGCCGAAACCGACGGCATGGACGCCGGCAAACTCGACCGACTCAGATTCGACCAGCAGCGCATCACCGCCGCCGCGCAAGGCGTACGCCATGTGGCATCCCTACCAGACCCCATCGGCGAAATCGTACGCGGATACCATCTGGAAAACGGCCTACGACTGCAGCAGGTACGCGTCCCCATCGGCGTGCTCGGCATGATCTACGAAGCACGTCCCAACGTCACCGTCGACGTTGCCTCCCTATGCATCAAATCCGGCAACGCCGTCCTGCTGCGCGGCGGACACGCGGCCGAACACACCAACGCGGCAACACTCGCCGTCATCGCCGACGTACTCACCAAACACGGATACGACCACAACATGATCGCCACCGTAGACCAATACGGACGCGACGGCGCCACCGCCATGATGGAAGCACGCGGCCACATCGACGTGCTCATCCCACGCGGGGGAGCAGGACTCATCCAAGCCGTGGTACGCAACTCCAAAGTCCCCGTCATCGAAACCGGAGCCGGCAACGTGCACATCTACGTCGACCGCACCGGCAACCCCGACAAAGCCATCCCCATCCTCATCAACGCCAAAACCCAACGCGTCGGCGTATGCAACGCCACCGAAAAACTCCTCGTCCACAAAGACATCGCCGAAAGCTTCCTGCCGAAAGCCGCGGCAGCGCTCGCCGCAGCGGGAGTCGAAATGCATGCCGACGAACGCGCGTATGTCATCATCGAACATGCCGGAATCGCAAATGCGCAACTCGTGCATGCCACCGACGAGGATTGGGACACCGAATATCTGGCACTCAAAATCGGCATCAAGGTGGTCGACTCGCTTGACGAGGCCATCGCGCATATCAACCGCCACTCCACCGGGCACACCGAATCCATCATCGCCGAAGACTATTCGGCCATCGAGGAATTCACCGCCCGCATCGACTCGGCGGTGGTGATGGTCAACGCCTCCACACGTTTCACCGATGGCGGCGTGTTCGGATTCGGCGCGGAACTTGGTATCTCCACGCAGAAGATGCATGCGCGCGGTCCGATGGGGCTGCGCGAGATGACCACGACCAAATGGATTGGCTACGGAACAGGACAGGTGAGAGAATGAGCGACGAAGTCATGCAGGACAATATGCAGCACACCATGCAGGACAACAAGAACCCATGGAACGCGGACTTGACCGACCCAATGCTCAGATTGCGATTGGCATCCGAACGATTGAGCATCGTGCGGTATGTGTTCCTTGTGCAGGTCGAAGACGGTATCGCGTCCGCGGACGAACGCGCCTCGCTCGAATACGCCGACGCGGTGCTGATCGGCTGGCCCGAAACCGACGCTTCGGACGTCATCACTCCCGATGCCGCCCAGCTTGACGATATCGACGAGCAGATGCGGGTCATGGAACAGCACATCGCCAAGTTCAGCGCGATGGAACGAGACCATGACATCGTCGGCATGACCGACACGCTGATTCGTGTCACCGAGCGCGTTGCCGGAATCCGCAGTATATACCAGCCGGATTTCCCGCTGCCGACATTCGCCGAGATTCGACGTGTGGTGCAGGACGAGTGGGATGAGGATATGGACAAGATCGATCCCGACAACGCCTCACCGACCGCGGACAGCATCGAGCAGGAAACCGCCGACGCGGACAAAGAGCAGCAGGCCGAGAAACAGGCCGAACAGCAGGCCGATGGCGCGCAAAAGAGCGGAGCGTCCGCATGACCGGACCAAAACGCATGCGGCCGGAATCTGCGGAGGCCGATCCCGAACTGACCGTCAGCTACGTGGTCGAGCCGGAACGACGCATGTCGGAACTATCCGTAGACCGGCCGCAATCAGCCGTGACCACCGGACGCAGGTCCGCACGAGGCAACTGGCACAACCGGTTGCGCATCGGCATCATGGGCGGCACTTTCGATCCGATCCATAACGGCCATTTGGTCGCAGCCTCCGAAGTGTCCTGGGTGTACGACCTCGACGAGGTGATCTTCGTGCCGACCGGACGGCCGGTGTTCAAGTTGGACAAGAAGGTCACCAATGCGGAGGACCGGTACCTTATGACGGTCATCGCCACCGCGTCGAACCCGAAATTCACCGTGTCGCGCGTGGACATCGACCGTCCCGGCGTCACCTACACCATCGACACCCTGCGTGACATCCGCGCCCAGTATCCCGATGCGGAACTGTTCTTCATCACCGGTGCCGACGCCGTGGCGGAGATCATGCAATGGAAGGACGCCAACAAGATGTGGGAGCTGGCGCATTTCGTGGCCGTGACACGTCCCGGTTATTCCTCGCCGGACGGCGTGAAATTACCTGAAGGCAAGGTGGATACGCTGGAGATTCCCGCATTGGCGATTTCCTCCACGGATGTGCGTCGCCGCGCCGAACATGGCGAACCCGTCTGGTATCTCGTACCCGACGGCGTGGTGCAATACATCGGCAAACACGGCCTATACCGATAGAAGATGGATGGGGCCGTCCGCATGGCCCCCCGAACACACGGGGTCGGTGAGGTCTGCGCGGCCGGTTAGTATGGGTCACATCCACTTCGCTAGAACAGACGTTTGGAGACACGGTGAGCGCAATCCTTGAAGGAAAGCCGGATAAGAACCTTATCCTTGTCACAGGCAGAGCACACCCGAAGCTGGCGGCGGAAGTCGCCGAACAGCTCGGCATTGATGTTCTGGAAACCACAGCATACGACTTCGCGAACGGCGAAATGTACGTGCGCTACACCGAGTCCGTGCGTGGCGCGGACGTGTTCGTACTGCAGAGCCATTCCAATCCGGTCAACCAGGCCATCATGGAACAGCTCATCATGATTGATGCGTTGAAGCGTGCTTCCGCGCGTTCCATCACCGCGGTCTGCCCGCTGCTGGGCTATTCCCGCCAGGATAAGAAGCACCGCGGCCGCGAGCCCATCTCCTGCCGTCTGGTGTTTGACCTGCTCAAGACCGCAGGCGCCGACCGCATCATGAGCGTCGATCTGCATGCGGCGCAGTCGCAAGGCTTCTTTGACGGCCCGGTCGATCATCTCATCGCCATGCCGGTGCTGGTCGATTACATCCGTGACCGTTTCTCCAACCAACTTGACAACGTCGCTGTCGTCTCCCCGGACGCCGGTCGTATCCGTGTTGCCGAACAGTGGGCGCAGCGCCTCGGCGGCGGTCCGCTCGCCTTCGTGCACAAGACCCGCGACATCACCCGCCCGAACCAGGCGGTCGCCAACCGTGTGGTCGGCGACGTCGCAGGCAAGGACTGCGTGCTTGTCGACGACCTGATTGACACCGCGGGCACCATCGCCGGCGCATGCAACGTGCTTAAGGATGCCGGAGCCAAGTCGGTGACCGTCGTCGCCACGCATGGCGTGCTGTCCGGCCCGGCCGTGGACCGACTGAAGAACTGCGGCGCACGCGAGGTCGTGCTCACCGATACCGTGCCGATTCCGGAAGAAAAGCGTTGGGACGGTCTGACTGTTCTGTCGATCGCGCCGTTGCTGGCAAGTGCCATCCGCGCCGTGTTCGAAGACGGTTCCGTTGCCGAACTGTTCGACACGTATCCGGAACATCACGGCCAGGGCTTCCTGTTCGCCTGATTTTCTAGGAAACTCGGATACTTCTGACACTTCAGATATTTCGAGGTTTTACGTTATACGGGTTCCGGTTCATTCGGAACCCGTTTTCTTTATGCTTTTCGCTGCATTGCACGCTGACGGTTGCGCGGGTGGGGGTGTTTCCGCCATGCCGTACGGGCCGATCCGACTTGTTCGAATGGTAATGCGTGCGGAACGTCATGATGCCCCCGCATCTTAAAAAAACGTCAGGCCGGCATCAGACCTGTACGCCTGCGAGCTTCAGGAACTTCTTGTCGGACTGGATGCCTTGAGTCAGGAACTCTCCGTTCTTGAACAGCGCGTAGGTCGTGACCGGAGCTGGCGTATTCTGGGCCTGCTCACGGCTGATGATGTGAATGGTTTTTAATGGAATGCTGTGCTCTTCCGCCACCGCTTCCACGCGTGGCACCCAGTAGTGGGTGAACGGACACTGGTCCGTGTAATAGAGAACGAATCCATCACCATCCGCCGTGGGATATTTGGCGCATTCTTTGAATTGCGGAGGCTCCGTGTCCGAACCGAACGGCAGGTACATGAGCATGATTCCGCATGATGACGTGTCCGCAACCATGAAACCCTTGTGCGCAAGGTATTTCGCGTCGGAGAGGAATTCGCGCTTGCGTCCTTCGGCAGACAAAATACACAATCCCTTCCGCCCCTGCTCCTTCGCATCCCTCACGCACTCCCGTAACAGGTCGTTGGAATATCCGTGCCCTTTCATGGAGCCGGCGACCCATAGACAGTCGATGTAAAGATACCCATCCGCTTGGATAGGAACCCACGCGTTCTCCGCGGGGATATATTCGATGAAGCATTTTCCGCGTTCTACGCTGCGGTAGAAGATCAATCCTTCGTCGAATCGACGTTTGAGCCACTCCTTTTTCGCAAGGGCCTGTTTGCCGGACATGGCGCAGCAGACGTGCTCTGCATCGATGTTGTCCCTGGTAATTCGAATGTATTCCATTCGGGACATCCTTGTCTTGCGCGGTTCCGCCCATGTTGCCGCCTATGGCGTGGGATTATTGCCGAGTCTACTGGAAGGCGCCGTTCCTTGACATCAGCGTTGCTCCGAAAAAACGAGATTCCGGTTTCCATGACGTTTTCAGACTTCCGTATTTTAGATATTTAGACAAACGTCTAAATATCTGGTAGGATGAATATCGCAATCCGATACTGGAAAGAGAGCGATGATGGCAGGAGAAGGATTCAAGGCGCTCGCCGACCCCACGCGGCGTCGTATCCTCGAGCTGCTGCGTGCGGGGGATATGACCGCGGGGGAGCTCGCGGAGCATTTCGACATCAGCAAGCCATCGCTCAGTCACCATCTGGCGACTCTTAGGAACGCTGGTCTCGTAACGGACGAACGACATGGGCAGAACATCGTGTACAGCCTCAATACCACAGTTATGCAGGACTTGGTCGGATGGTTCATGGGCTTCGCGGACGATCCGGAAGACAGGCAATGAAAGGTCTGACAATGCAAAAGCAGGAAAAACCCGAGACAACCAAAGCCTCGACCGGTATTCCGGCCCGTGTATGGGTCGTCCTCATGCTGCTTTGCGTGCTGAACGTCGTGGCGCATCTTGCCGCCATGCCGGGGCTACCTGAGCGCATTCCCATGCATTGGGGTGTTGACGGCGGTGTGAACGGATGGGGGCCACGTTGGATGGCATCCGTTCTGGGTGCGCTTCCATTGACGTTTCTCGCACTGTTCTATGTGGTGCCGCGCATTGATCCGAAAGGTGCCGCATATGCCAAGTTCGGCGGATTCTACCAAGGATTCGTGATCTCGTTCACGGTATTCATGTGCGCCATCAGCTGGCTTGGGGAACTCACCGTCTGGAACCTCCTTCCTGGCAAGGGCGCGGTCAACGTCATCGTGTCCGGGGCGATCGGCGCGTTCTTCATCGGCATGGGTAATTATCTACCTCGTGTGCGGCAAAACTACACGCTCGGCATCAAAACGCCATGGGCGCTCGACGACCCCGACAACTGGCGCCGCACCCACCGTTTCGGCGGAGCCTGTTTCATGGTGGTGGGCGTTAGCCTGATTGTGCTGGGATTTTTAGGAGGTATATTGCCTGAAACCTGGATTCTGGCAGTGATTATGGTGCTTGCGATTGGCTCGGTCGCAGCCATGTATGTTTACTCGTATCTCATCTGGCGCAAATCCCACAACAGCTGATTGGGTAGCACCCCCGGTTTTCTTCAGCGAAACCACAGGGGAGTCCGACCCGAATTGCCTGACCGTGCGGGTCGTGTTGACGCGGATAAACGGATAAAAGACGCCCCGGTGACATGGAAACCAGCGGTTAGCATGGGGACTCGTACTTGTAAGTGCAACAGGCATTCCGATGATGTTTGATTTTCCTGCATGCAAACCCGTCGTGTTCTTTATTTCTGTTGTATTGCGAGCAGTACGGTGGCGCGCAGGACGTCCTCGTCGGTGAAATTCAGGCCCCATATGATCTCGACCTTGTCGGTGAGGCGCTTCTGCACGCCGCCGACGATCGCCGTGGCGTCGGACAGTTGGAGGTTCTTCGGACCTTCGATGGCGATTATCGCTCCCGTGACCTCGTCGGATGCGACGCTCGAATCATGGAACCGTCCGTCGAGCGCCTCCACGATGCCCGTCGACGACCCGCTTTCCACGCGGATGACCGTGGTCAGGGCGCCGGCGCAGATGCTTCTGACGTCGTCCCCATCGATGTGGATGTACTTGTTGTTGCCGAGGAATCCCTCCAACGCCGCGACGGCATCGTCCATCGTCGTGGCGGGATCCTCTCCCGGGACGGGCAGGAGGTCCACGTCCACGCGGTCCGTGGCGTCCGTTCCGGCTGCCGGCATGCGGACGGTCAGTTCCCGTTCGCCGTCGTTTTCGTTCCATAGGATCTTGACGACATGGCTTCCGTCCGTCTTGTCCGTGGCGTCGATGTGTCGTGCGGTCATTTTTGGTTCCTTTCCGATGAGGCGGGTTCGTTTCTTTCCGGGACATGTCCCGGCCGTTCTTACTTCTGTCGATGCCGGACGGGCGTGTGGTCCGATCGGGGCGAGTGCGAGTCAAGACGGGGGTCGGCATGGGCGTCATGGATCGGCGACGAGTCCCAAAAACGTCACCGATCCACGACACAATCCCGACACCCGTTTCGCAGCCGAGGACGATGGCGGAAGGGGCATTGGCGCGGTTCTTGCCGGCCACGACGGAAGACGTGGTCTGTGCGAGAGTGCTATGCCTTGGCTAGTTTCTTATGTCTGAGGGTGTAAATGGCATCGGCGGAATCGGCGACACGTTTGGAATGCGTCACCACAATGACGCATTTACCGAGTTGATGAGCGGCATGCCGCAAAAGATCAATCACCTCATCAGTCATTTCCGGATCCAGGCTGCCAGTCGGTTCATCCGCCAGAATCGCGCGGCCGGGCGCCACTAGGGCGCGGCCGACCGCCACCCGCTGACGTTGGCCACCCGACAAGTGCATGATGTTGCGCTTCGATTCCTCACGGCTCAGCCCCAGATCCTCGAGGATCTTCATATCGGCCTTGGGATTGACTAGGCGCAGATTCTCTTCGGGGGTGAGATAGTCGATCAGATTATGGTCCTGGAACACCAAGGACACGTGCTCGCGACGGTGCTTTGAATAACCCGTCGTAGCTATATCCTCGCCCTCAAAACGAACCACTCCATCAGAGGGGGCATCCAGACCGGCCAACAGAGACAGCAAAGTGCTCTTTCCCGCTCCCGATGGACCGGTTATCGCATACATCTTTCCGGATTCGAAATCTGCGTTCACGTCCGAAAGAACGCGAATCTTCGCCGCGCCATATGAGTAATTGACATGGTCCAATTGCAGACAGATAGTCATGATTAGTATCTCCTAACGCATAGAGGAAAGAATGGATTTCGGGGATTTGGCCAGCACTGCGGCGCACGACACGGCAAGCGCGATTGCGATGACCGCGCATCCGAGCAGCAGGATGAGCAGCGTCTGTTCTGGCGGCAGAGTCTCCACCTGCAATGATTCAAGAGGTGCGACTCCCGAATCGTGCAGCAGGAGCGAGGACACGTAACCGGACAATAGGGAGCCCGTTCCCAGCGAGCACAGGGCGGCGACCACAGCCATGAGACCGGTTTCGATCGCGAACTGGGCGATAATCTGCATCTTGCCGATGCCGAGGGCCAGAAGGGTGCCTATCTCATGGATGCGTGAGCGAATCCAGAAGACAAGCGCCATGCCCAATACCAGCACATCGGCCAGGCAGACGGACAACAGCACCATGCGGACCAGATCGCGTACCGTTTCCACCGACTGCAGCACGCCGGAAAGCTGCGCCGAGTCATCGGTGACGCCATACTCGCTTCCGGCGATTTTTTTTGCTTGGGCCATTGCTGCGGAAAGATCCCGCGGATTATCCGAGAGGCACCGGATCGTGCCGACCCGTTCCTCTCCAGTCAGCGCGGAAACCACTTGAGCGCCCGAATAGATGAGATTCTCCGATGCGTCCGATGGCATAGGGCTCTGTGCCTGTACATTGCCAGAGAAGATTCCGGCCACGCGAACGGTGGAATCGCGGCCTTCCTGACTGAGTCGGAAGGTCGATCCCACCGATAGTCCATTCTCACGTGCGAAATCCCGGTGAATCAGTACGTTCCGGCCATTACCTGAAATGTGGTGTCCTTGTTCCAACCGGTACAGGCCGCTTTGGAACTCTTCGGACAACGAGGAGTCAGTGGTGCCCAGCACGCTGACCTGCGTGGATAGGCCGGAATCCAGTCGAGGACCATGTTCGGGGACAACCGGATGCGCGCCATCCACCTGCGCCAGGGTCTTACGTTCGTAAACGGTTTTCCCTACGCCGGGGATGCGTGAGAACCGGCTCGCTTCCTTTGGGCTGACGGGATTCTCGCCGGTGTCGACGGTAAAACCTATTCCCAGGCTTCCGCCGATATCGTCGGACATTTTCTGAAGCGCCGTTGACGCTCCGACCTGAGCCACGAGACTGGTGAAAACCATCAGCATCAACAGTCCGATGATTCCGCTGCGTACCGGTTTACGTACGATTGCCAGCGTGGCACGCTTCCACACGTTCATGCCCGTCATCGGAGCTCCGACAGGCTTCGTGGCGACTTGCGCAGCATCGGTATGCACGATATGGCGACGCATACCAGCATCACCGCCAGCAGGCCGAGCGATACATACAGTACGGCGGTTGTGTCGATCGATACCGTGAGCGAATCCAAGGTACGAACCGACATATTGGACTCAAGATCGCCGCCGACCTGTCCCATGCCGCTCAGTTCCTTCGCCGCGGAGGCGTTCACGGAACGGAGGGCCGAGGTGCCAAGCCATTGGGCCGCTCCCCGTGCGCACAGCCATCCGAGGACCAGGGACGGCAGGCCGATCAGAATCATCTCGGTTAGATATTGGGCGATCAGGGATGGCTTGCCGATGCCGAGGGACACCAATACGCCCATCTCCTGACGTCGGTCGTTCATCCACAGCAAGAGCATGAGGCTGAGGACTATCACTGCCGAGACGGTCACGCCGATCAAAGCGCCGCGCATCATGGAGCGCACACTTCGGGCGGCATTCAGCATGCTCGACGTATATTGGTCATTGCGCGTGATCTGGTAGTTGTTCCAATCCACCGGAAGCTTCTTCGCCGCTTCCATGGTTTTCTCCACGTCGACACCCCTGTCCAGAACGAAAGTGGCATCCTGGTATATTTCCTTGCCGGCCTTGTACTGGTACAGAGTACTTGTAGTGTCCAAATCGGTGTACACAGTGTTGGAGGTGAGTTCCGCGCGGCTGGATACCTTTCTGTCGCTGTCCCCTTTGAATATTCCGACGATGGTGGTTTTGACAGTTGCCGTCGAATGCGACTCATTGTCGGCATCATATGGATTGGCCTTGAGCGTGAGGGTATCGCCGACTTTAAGCCCATTGGTTTTGGCGAGATCCTCATGGACCATCGACATATGCTTATCGGACGCCTTTAGATGACGTCCTTCGACCATGCCGAGCGTGTGGGACGTGAACACATTGAGTTTTGACGAATCGTTTGTGCCTATGACGTTGGCCGTATTGCCGAACTGCTGTTCTTTCTCCGCATCGTAATCATCGCCGCCGGGGACCTTCACCACGCTGGCTCCCACGAGATCGGCGGTGGCGTTCTGCCTGACCATGCACGAGCCAACCCCGGACAGCTTCGAGATTCGTTGCACATCAGCGGGACGAACCATTCCGCCTCCGCGAGGCGTCAGCATGCTGCCTTGCAGGTTACTGGCCAGCACGAATCCGCCGACCGCCTGTTTTTCAATCTGTCCGGCCTCATGTTGAGCTGCCTGAGAAACCGCGGTTGCGGACAGCATACTCGCCGTTATGATGGTCAGCACAATGAACAGCACCGCGGTGCGCACTCGTTTTCTGAGCACATAGCGCGCCGCCCGTGAGATAAAGGTCATTAATACCCCCTGTAAAGCTGGGACCTTCTCGGTAGTGCCCGAAAAGATGTGCACTTTGGACCATGGCCGTCCATGGCACGATGATCAGTTCGCTTCCGCGAGTTTGTCATCGAGCCGGGACCTGTCGAGATAGCGGCGGGTCGACGCTTTCCTCGCGCTGTCTGTGGCGCTCGATGACCGCGGATTCGAAGACCTCGCCCTTGAGCTTGGGCACCTTCAGGCCGAGCCTGCCGGCCTTGGCGGTCAGGCTCCGGTCGTAGTGGCCGGCGCGGTACGCCTTCCGCTCCCCGGCGCGCTCGTATCTGGCGGCGTTGGCGATCTCGTCGGTCTGAAGCGCCGGGCATCGCGTTCAATGGTTCGGTGACCTTCTCGGCGACCAGGCGGTCGAGCTTGGTCTCGAGCAGGTTCCGGTCGATCTGTATGATGCTCGAGGGTCTTGCCGACTTTGTCGCGTCCGCGCCGAGCAGATTCCTACACTCTTTGGCGGCCCTGTCCAGATCGGCGGCCGCCGACACGCACGTTCCGCGCGCCATGGCCGTCCTGTGGTCCTCATATGCCCGATAGCCCAGGCGGCCGCCCACGACCACTGCGGTAGACGCGGCCGCCGCCACGCCGCTGAAGCGGCCGGAATGACGGACTGGAACCCGCCATCGGCGGCATACGTCGGTGTATGCGGTCGGCGCGTTGGGCAAACCCATGCCGCACCGGCCGGAGGCTGAGGGGGCCGTTCGACCGGAAAACTCAATGGCCGTAGGATTCCCGGATGCGGACGTCGGGCCCGGTGGCAATCCGGACTGGAACCCTCATACGAAAAACGGGCTGCCGCGGTCCGTTGGGAACCGCGGCAGCCCGCCATGTGATTCGTTGGAATCGGAAAGCCTACTTGTTGAGGACCTTCTTCATCAGGTCGGAGGAGGCCTTGGCGAGTGCGAACTGGCCGAAGCCCGGGTCGATGGAGGCGAGGTTGGCGTTGATGATCTGGTTGAAGGTGTCGTTCTTCATGGTGTTTCCTTTCGGACGCCCGCTTGGTTTCTTCTTTTGTCTTCTTCTGCGTCGCGCGGCTCGTCGCTTCGTTGTTTTCTTGTCTCTGTATCTTCTGTTGTTTTTCTGTTGTGCCTTCACTATAGGCAGGAAAGTATGCGTACGTCATGCCGCGATCGCCATTTCTATTGTAGACTCATCGGTTCATCTTAAAGAAAGAATAAAAAAACGGTCATATATTCTGTTGCGCAGCCTGCCGCAGCGTCGTTTTGGGTAGATGAATTGCGATTGTTCTGCCCATTCCGACGGAAAAGTTCATGTTTGCGTCGGAATGGGCGGATGAATTGCGATTGTTCTGCTGGTTTCGATGCAAATGGTAGCTTTATCGTCGTTTCGAGCAGAAAAGTCAACGGTTTTCTGTTGATTTCAACGCTGGCAGCCCGGTTTGCGTCGTTTCAAGCAGAAGAAGTGCGGCTCGTCTGCCGGTCTCAACGCGAACGGCAGACTTTGCGTCGTTTTGAATGGAAAGACCAATGGATTTCTGTCGGTCTCGACGTGGACGGACTCGGCCTTTTTCTGCACCAGTGGGGATTGACCTTCCGTCGGCATCCGGAGCGAAGGCCTATCGCTTCGAACGCTTGCCTACAAGAACCATGGAACAGCCTGCCGACACGCACAGGTTCACTCCGCAGGTCACCGCCGGCAATAGCCGTATGACCGGCTGGTCATAGAAATCGAGGACATCGGGATCCATGAATCCTGAGTACGCCTCGAAAAGCGGATATGGCACGAGTGCCAGTGTCGAACTCGCAAAGAACAATATCCAGATAACGGAGAGGCACAGGATGAAGGCTCTTCGACCTTCTGGACGGATGGTTTTCGAGAATGCGAAAAGAGTCCATGAAAGCACGGTGATTAAAGCTCCGGCGACATACAGCAGACTCGGAATCTCGTCATACATGATTTCGCCTCCTCTCGATTCGGTTGCAGACGATTCGATCTATCGGCAGTATGGGCTGATTATAAGGTGGCGTTGTTTTTTGCGTCAAGAGGTTTTGGCCGCTCATGGCCGATTTGACGTTTCGCCGGAATCGCAAGGCAATGATGCTGCACGGATCTGGCGAGTCTTCGATACCTGCGCATGCCAAGCGAGGGACGATCCATGGGGTGGCAGGGTCGAGGGATCTTCGCAATGCCGTTCTCGCCGCTCGCGAAAACGGTTCGTCATGATTCCGTTCGGCTACAACGCGGACCGAGCGAGCCTGCATTGGAACAACTGGAGCTACTGAAACGGCAAGACCTCCGAAACCGCGATTGCCGACGGCGACGAGGATTCGCCGAAGAAGGAGAAGTATCGGTCAAGGTGGCCGCGGTGAACCTGAAAGCAGTCTAGATTATCCCGATCCACATATTGTCCATTGTGTCCATTTGCCGTATGATGAAAACGGATGGAGGTGGTTGCGATGACCATGATGATGGGTGGCAAAGTCCATAGGACGAGGTCTAAGGCACGGCGCTCTGCTGGCGGAGTTCCCGGAGCGTTCCTGCAAGGGGTGGACGGCACGCGTATCCCGTTGACGCCGGACGACTACAGGCGCGTTAGGGAGTTTCTGCTTGCGGAGCCGGAACGGGCGGTGGCGGATGACGAGCGTATCACGACTGGCGAGGCGGCGCGTATTCTTGGGGTCTCCCAACGCACGCTCACACGCATGCTGGATGCGGGCATGATTCCGTACACCCGCATGGGGGAGCGCAGTTACCGTTTCTTGCGGCTTTCGGATGTGACCGACTACAAGCGCAGACGCGACGAGGCCACATCCAAGGCGTTGGATGAGATGCGTTCCATCGCCGATGAGGACGGCGCGTACGACATCGACTATTCGGATTACCTGTCCCGGTTCGATAAGTAGAGTGCCCTTATGATTGCGCTGCTTGACGCCAACCTGTTCGTACCTACGTGGATCATCGACCCACTGCTTAGCTTGGCCGAGGCTGGTCTGCGCGAGCCAGCATGGTCTGCGAGGGTCATGGACGAGGCACGCTTGGCCATCATGGAAGTGCGGCATGTGCCCGACGTCCGGGCCCGCGGTTTTCTTGACGCGATCTGCAGGGCCTTTCCGATGGCCATGGCGGAGGATTGGGAGCGGTTTGAACTGGACGTGAATTTGTCGGACCCCAACGACGGGCATGTGGTCGCGGCCGCCCGTCGGGCCGGTGCGGAAACCATCGTTACATTCAACCTCAAGGATTTCCCCGCAGACGAACTTTCCAGGTACGGACTGCACGCTCAATCGCCGGATGTTTTCCTTACCTCCGTGTTCGATGCACATCCAGAAGAAGCGATGGACGCCATGCGCAGACTGGTCAGCTCCAAACGCCATCCGCCGCGTACCATGAGCGAGGAAATCGAGCATTTGCGCGTCTTGCGCCTTCCGCTGTTCGCACGGAGATTGTCCGAAACGGTAGGCTAATCCCCGTCATCTGCAACACTGCGAATCATACGGTAGGCGCAATCAATGCACAATCTGTGAATAATCGCTAATCCATTGGCTCAACACAACCTATTGCCGCCTTGCACCGTGGAATCAAGCAAATTACGAAGAAAAGGCCGTCCGCACGGCAAGATTTCGGTCGTAGGCGATGGATTCGGACGAGCCGTATCCGAGAGGGTGCCAGTACGAATAGGTGGACTCGGACCGGTCATGTCTAGGGGGTCGGAATAGCCCCCTAGACATAGTCCTTTTTGCTCCCCCACCTGGACTCGAAAGATCTCATGCTACTTATGTTGCTTCTTTGGTGGATGTCACTGGTTCCCAAGACGAATGAAGTACCAGGAAAGACCATATAACAGCACGCTTCTGCACTCTAGAGAGGCCGGAAGGGAACAGACGAAGACGTCACAACATATTCCCTTCCGGTTTTTCATTCCCAGGTGCCGTTTCAGATGCATTTTAAGGTTCCAAAAAAACGCCATGCATATAGGTCCTGACCGGTTTTGCCGAATCAACTGTCATGCGCTATCTTTTTTGCATCGAGGGGGCTTCGTCTCCCGGAGATGCATATGCTCTTTCAATGGCGACGACGCTCGTGCTCCTTGGCCTTGCAATCCTCCCTGAATCGGGCGTCCCTGCCGACGCTGACGCGTGGAAGGACCTGATATGACGGACCCAGATCTGGAAGTCACAAGGATAAGAAGATTCGGAACGATCGTTGCGCGGAAACGATCCGACGGGTCGATTAGCGCATGGCTTGCACGCTATTCGTCACCCGTGGATGGACGTCGGGTGCAACGATCATTTGAAAGTGTGCGGGATGCTGAGTCATGGCTTGCCGGCGAACATGAGCTGGTCGAAATGCACCGTCGTGGTTTAAAACAGTGGGTTCATCCGACTGACAGGGATCGTCGGGAAAAAGCGGGATCGATGACATTCGATGAACTTGCCGACTGGTATGTGGATACGCATCGAAAACCGGATGGCACCGCGCTGCGTGGCGCGGCGAGGCGTAATCTGCGGACGGACGTGGGTCATTTAAAAGACGTGTTCGGCGGCATGACGGTCAAGCAAATCACTCCGGACGTGATTTCCAAATGGTACTTCGGTGAGCATGAGGAAGGCGAGTGGGTGTTCCCCCGTATGTGCCAGAGACTTAAAGCCATCATGAATCTCGCATGTTCGGACAAGTTCGGTACAGGAATGCCATTGCTGGCGTCGAATCCGTTCGACCTACCGATTCCACCTGATCCGGAACCCAAATCGTGGGAGGTGCCGCCATTGACGGGCACGCAACTGGCCGCCCTATACGAGTCGATGCCGGAATACGATCGGTTAAGTGTCCTCTTGGCCGCATGGGCCGGTGGGATGAGGATCGGCGAGGCATGCGCGTTGAGAGTATCCGATTTCGATCTTGCCGCGCGAACCATGATGGTGAATCATTCGGTCTGCCGTGGGGAACACGATCTGGGAGAATTAAGATTAGGGCCGACCAAGTCGAAGCATTCCAAACGCGTGTGCCCGTTGCCTGACTTGCTGGTGCCATTGGTCCGCGAGCATATCGCCAATCGAAAAGACGAATCCAGCCCGTATTTATTCCAGTCCCGTCGGGGAAAGGGGCCACTCGCCCCGACGACCCTGGGCAATCATTTCCGTCAAGCGCGCGAACAGGCGGGATGCACGACAGCGACGTTCCGTACGTTGCGTGTCACTCATGCGACCCTGCTCATGCAGAACGGCGGCACGGTCCGTGAAACGATGGACAACATCGGAGACTCCACCCAAGAGGTCGTGATGCGTCATTACACAAGGACAGTGCAGGAACATCAACGTCAGGTAGTGAATCGCATGGCAGTGGGTATGACATCGGAAAGCGAGGCCCTGCAGCATATCCTCGGCGTGCAATACGCCGTTCCGACTCCGGTTCCGGAGGTCCGACTGTTGGATCTGGACGCGAAACTCTCCCTGATCATCAAAGCCCTACAACAGATAAGTGTGAACGACTAATAACAAACAATTTCAGCGTGACCAACGGTGGCAAAACCTGATAGTCGGCTTTCTCATTCATGCGAGCCGCGGCATCGTTCGTCACGATGGGCAACACGAGTACACAGCCGTGCCGGATGGCCCCTGGCGGACATCGGCGCCGTACGCATCATCACTGAGTGGCGCGGCCGATAACAGGTGGGGCGGGCGTGACAAGAGAAAGGACATCCACAGGAAAAAGGAACAATCATGGGAAAGGAACCAGACCCACACGCATACCATCCGAACAGCATGGACCTCAACGACGCGGCCGACATGAGGGATGAAGCGGAACAGGCATTCAACGACGCGCGCAAGACCAGAGGAAAACGCGACCTGCTGTACGTCGCGGTCATGGCCTGCGTCATCGTCATGCTCACCGGCGCCGTATGCGGAAGAAAGGACATCATCATCGCTTCCGCCGTCATCGCCGTCACGTTCTCATGCGCCGGAAGCCTGGCATGCTACCGCATGAAAAAATCACTCCACACCTACCACGAGAACAATGCCGTCCTCGAAAACGAACTCGACGCCGCCGACTACCAGAACATCATGGGATGCCCTCACCCCTGGAAAACATTCTGACCACGATTTTTACCCCCGATATCGTAAGCGGGACACGTGGAAACAATGAAGGAAACCGACGGGGGAAACATTAACAACAGCAGACTCTAACAATTCCCCCGACGGCGTTCCTTCAAAATCAAAACCTTTTCAGGAAATCGACTCCCAAAAGGATGAAAGCCGATGAGGAACGGTCGAGGTCCACGGACGATACTCAGGTTCATCGCGATAATCGCGATGAACCTGTTCACCATCAATTGCGCCTGCTACATCGCAGTCACCGTATCCGCACACGCCGACCCACGTTTACTGCATCTCAGTCGAACGGTAGGAACGTTGTGCAGCATGATGGCAATCGCAATCACTCCGATCCTCCTCATCACGGTCCTTGTCAATGGCATGGAGGAAGGAAAGAAACGACATGAGGAAAACAACGATGGCGCAGGTCGTGGAATTTGCCGGCCAACTCAACGTCACCCTGCAGAACATAAGCGAGGACGAGAACACGCACGGACTGACCGAAGCGTACAACCGGCTCGCCCAGGTCATAGACGAGCTCTGCATTCCAATGCGCGAGGAAGAGGTTCTGGAACCCATCAGCCATGAAGAAGCATGCGAAACAGCCGAAAGACTCTACCGTCAACTCATCGAGCAAGCCAAGGACCATACGACCATACGGCTCGCCCAAGCAATGAACCGCGCATGGGCGGAACTCACCGTCGTCGAAGGCCTTGACAGACTCGCACGGCCCCAAAGCAAGGACGAGTAATGGGAAACGGAACTCCATCGGATGAATACGAGTCCGTTGAAATGTGGTTCATGAGAAGGACGACCGACAGGCTGGTCAGGGAAAACTTCGAAATGACCGACCGGCTGGTCAAAGAGGACTTCACCATGAGAACCATAATCAACACCTCAGTACGGACACTCAATGACATCCACCAGCAAATCAGCGGATTGAAAGAAGTCATATGAACACGGACGGAACACTATTCTCCATGAAGAAAAACAGCAGGGAAGCCGAGGTGATGTCGATGACGAGCTTCATGATCCCCATCGGACTGAAGCAGAAACTCAAAGACCACGCCGCCAAGTTGGGTACCACGTCAACCAGTCTCATCATCGAAGGCATCAGACTCATCCTCGACCGGAAGAACGAGGCGACACCGCAACTGGAAGAGATCGACACCACGGGCGCCGACGAATACGTCAAACGAAAAGCCATCAAAACACTATTGGAAGCCCATCTCACCACCGAATCGCCCGCGCAGGCATGGGCCCTCGCATACCGCGCCGCGTGGAAAGATGCATTGGACTTCTGCATCCAAGCAGAACAGGCTCTCGACAAGAAGGAAGACAAATGAGCGAAGAAGAACGCATCTGGGCCAACGCGTTGAGCGACGCGATCGAACCAGCGAACGAATACGCACGAAAAATAAAGGACCGTTACCTGGTAACAGCCAAAAACGACATGTACGGAATCGACCAGACGATGAACATCATCAGCCAGGCATATCTCGCCGGAGTGGAACACCAAGCCGAGGCCTGCATGGGAAAGGCATGACTCCGCCATGAACGCCCAAAGGACGTCGGCAGAAGAAACCGAAAGGACCCTACGCGCGGAAAGCGTTCTTTCGGACGATCGCCTTCCCGTCAAATGGGATGGCGAATACATCTATTGGGCGGACACGTGGACCGACACCATGCCGTTCCTGTGCGGGAACAACAACCTGTTAAAGGATCAGGCATGCCCCGGCACGGACGAACGCAGACGATGGAAACAATACAGGCCCCACCTGTGGAGGCCGAGGACCATCAACGGCCGCACCACCCAAAGCAAACTAAGACTGATGCGGTGCGGAGTCTGCGGACTGACCCTTGTGGAGGAACATCCACTCAACGGAGGAAAGGAAACGGTCTGGCGGTTGGACGAATCCGACTATGGGCCGGAAGGCAGCCACCCCGTCATCCAAGGAGAACTCGACATCTAAAAAAACAAAGCCGGCTCATTCCGGCGGAAAGGACAGAAATGATAGGAATGACCAGACCGAAAGCAAAAGACCGTCCACGTGGTAAGCCGTTCGACGAGCCGGAACGCAAATACCTATGCAGTCTCGACATCATCGACGCATGCACCGAGAAAAGAATCACCTGGAACAAAACCTTCATCGAATACGCCGAAAAGGAACTCGAAGCAGGCTCCCGACCGGTTGACATTTTCCGTGGAGCGGGAGTCGGACCGGAACTCATCGGACGGAAACGCATAGAACGATGCGTGGCGCGATGGCGGGCCAAGATCAAGAAAGAGGAACGGCAATGAGCGTCCGGAACGACGACAACATAATCAAATCCCTGGTCATCCTCGCCGTCTGCATAGTCGCGATGCTGATGGTCTGCACGGAATGCGCGCTACTGCCACAATACGGTTGGCTATGGCTCATCCTCCTGCTCATCCTCGCCATCGCCGCGGTGTTCAGCGTGGTGATGGGCATCAAAACATGGCTGGACGAACACGGAAGGAAATAGGATCGATCATGGAAGAACATGCCGGAAAACTCTGGTTCGGCATATGCGCGGGACGTACGGTGCCTTCGGCACGTCTCGCCCTCGCAGGAACACGGATCACCGCGCTGGACAAGACCAACACGGTCATGGAATGCTTCATGGACCCTTCCGTCGCCAAGAATCCCGACCCCGTATGGGCGGCATGCCATGCGATGGACATGACATTGACCGGGCCGCGAATACCCGAAGACGTCGTACCCAGCCTGCCGCAGGCCATATGGGTGGAATTCATGGGAATCGACGAGAAACCCGACAGCGACGATTACGAGATCGCCGTCGACCTGGTCGCCGGCGACTTCTACTACAGTCCGAACCTCAAGGACGACGGCAACCGCAAAGGATTCGCACTCTGCGTCCAACACCTCACCGACTACATCGCCAGCCAGATGGACGAGAAGAAATCCCATGATTGAACCGGCAAGCACGCTCGACATGGACGACGATACCCGCGGCCGCATGATCACGAGATGCGTGGCATACATGACGCAACGGAAGATCACGATACGGGACACACGGGCGGTGACCCGCCTGCTGGCCTCCAACGCCGGCCGGATCGACGGGGCCACGAACGTGAAGGTACGCAGCTACCTTACGGACACGCCGGCCGAAACGTTCCAATCATTGGAGACGATGAAACAATGGATGGGCGTGCGCAAGGCCCTGGAATACGCCGCGATCGGAAGAATCGAACCCGACAAGTCGTCCGGACTGGCCGGAACGCCGGACGAGACCGGCACCCTCATCCGATACTTCATACTGACCTTCATCGACCGGAACTAACCGACGTGACGCAAGGCCCATGCGCCGAACCTAAAAAGCATGGCGCATGGGCCGTTAGTCCTTCGGATATCCGATCAGCTCATGGTCCGTCCAATCAACAAGCCGATCATCGATACGGTCCACGTCCAACAGCCACACCTCGTCGCGCCGCGGATTGAAGAAACCCAACCGCCGGACCATCCGATACTCGTCATGCACGGAATGCAATCCCATACGCCAGTAGACCAGCAACTGCAACGTGTACATGGGATTCGGCCTATAGGAGCTCACCTTGAAATCCCACAACGTGTCAGCGGTGAGGAAATCGCCACTACCCGACGTGATCCGGTCCGTATACCCGCCCTCGAAATCGAAACCGTCCCACACGACCGGACCATACTCGTCGAAAAAGGCACGCGACCGGGCCACCATACGCGTGAGATTGAAATACGTCGCATCATCCGGAACCATGCGCCGCGGACGCCAATACTGCGGTCCACGACGCGACGCCGCATCGAAATCAAGCAGCAGGCACGCTGCACGCGCCGACGCGGGAGAGAAATCCGTCACACGGGACAGCAGGGACTCCGCGTATTCGCCCTGTCCGACCAGCCGCGCACCCAACAAGGGAACATGGAACGCGACCCGCACGGGAGTGCCCATCGCCACACGGGTCATGTAATCCACATACAATCCCGCAAGATCGGGCGGAACGGTCTCCATACTCCGCGGATACAGGCTTTTCCGGTCGGCGAGTCCGACCCTGTCGAACAAGGACAAGGGCAGCAGGCCCTCCGGCGGCTGGGAGACCAGACGGATACGCGTGGTCACGGGCATGGGATGACGGCGGCGTTCCCTCTCGCGACGCGCGGCATCCTCCGCCTCCAACTGGCCGACCGGACGCAGATCCATCCCAGTGGAACCATCGAACCCGTAGAAACGCGGCATGCGAACCTCCCTATGGAATCGTCACGCGCCCGCAGGCCCATCGACTGCGGATAACGGGAAAACGTTCCACGGGAGCATCGGATAAGCGTTGCATGTCCGGAAGATGCAACACTTAAAACAATCCAAAACAAATATCACAGTATTGTGATATACTGGTCTGTGTCGGGAGGGCACAGGCCGAGCCCGAAACGGAAGAAGGAAACCCGCACATGATGAAAGTCAACATCCTCGAAACCGACACCGGACGCATCCGCGAAGACGAACTGCGCGACTGGTCCCAGGCCGCGCTCAACCAGCTCGACAAGGCCTACGGGTTCAAATCGTTCCGCCCGGGCCAGCTCGAAGCCGTCAATACCATCCTCAACGACCGCGACCTGGTCGCCGTCATGCCGACCGGCAGTGGAAAAAGCGTCTGCTACCAGCTTCCCGCGATGCGCGAAGGCCATCTCGCGCTCGTCGTGTCCCCATTGCGCGCCCTCATGCGAGACCAGGTGCAGGCGTTGCAGGCCAGGGGAGTGGCCGCGGCCCTCATCGACAGCGGAGTGACCCCGAAGCAACGCCAAAGCATCTACGCCATGGCCCACGGCGGAGGACTCCGCATCCTCTACGTCGCACCCGAACGCCTGTTCGCAGACGATTTCCTGTTCTTCAGCCAATCCACACGCATCGACCTGATCGCCGTGGACGAGGCCCACTGCGTACTCCAATGGGGCCACGACTTCCGCCCGAACTACCTCAAGATCGGCGAATTCATCGCCGGACTGCCCACGCGCCCGGTAGTGGCCGCGTTCACCGCGACCGCGACCCGCCGGCAGGTGCCGGAAATCGCCCACGCACTGGGACTCGACAATCCCATCATGCTCGGCACGGGCTTCGACCGTCCCAACATCCGATTCGACACGATCGAACTCAAGCCGGCCGCGCGGAAGAAATTCATCACCAACTGGGCGAAAGCCAAGCAGGGAAGCGGCATCGTCTACTGCACCACCATCCGCCGCTGCGACGAGCTCGCCGAAACCCTGCGCGAGGCCGGCATCGACGCGGAAGCGTTCTACGCGCCCCTCACCGACAAGGAGAAGGCACGCATCCAAGACGGATTCCTAACCGGCTCGCCACGCGTGATCTGCGCGACCACCGCGTTCGGCATGGGCGTCGACAAGCCCGACGTACGCTGGGTCGTCAACGACGGCCCCTGCGAAAGCCTGGAAGCGTTCTACCAGGAAGCGGGACGCGCGGGAAGAGACGGCAAACCAGCACGAAGCGTCATGCTGTGGACCGGCGGCGACTTCGCCGACTGGAGGCGCCGCCTCGCCGACAACGCGGGAAACGCGCTCGAAGACCCGAAGGACCGCGCCAAGGCCCAACAGGCCGCGTTCGACCGTCTCCACGCCATGAGCCGCTACTGCGAAACCGACCAATGCCTTCGCGGCGTCATCCTCGACTATTTCGGCGACACCGACCACGAGGAATACTGCGACAACTGCGGAAACTGCACGTACGTGCAGGACTGCGACCCGACCATCCAGGCAAGCCATTCCACGAAAAAGAAGAACGGGAAGGGAAACGTCCAGGACACCGAGGTAATCGACACGACGATAGTCAGGTTCGTCTACGCGCGCGAACGCCTGCTCGGCTTCGGATACGGCATCCGCAAGACCATCCGCAGTCTCGTCGGCGATACCGGCGAAGGCGTGGACGACAGGGGAATCGGCGAACTGGAAGGATACGGCGCCCTCGAAAACGTGGACGAGGACGTCATCGAAGCACGCATCCACACGCTCATCGACGACGGAACCATCTACGTAGGCCAATACCACACGCTACTGGAGCCATGAAATGGGAAAAAGAACATCGAAACTCGCCGAACTCCGCAAACAGGCCGGCCTCAGCCAGGTCGAACTCGCAGAATTGAGCCACATCAGACAATCCAGGATCAGCGAATTCGAGACCGGACGCTACTCCACGGCCAACATGAGCCTGAAAACCGCGGCCAACCTCGCCCGCGCGCTGGGAGCACACGCCGAAGACCTGCTGGAAGACGGCGAATGACGCCTAAATGACGATACGGACATATCTCCACCTGTTTTTGCGGCCCTATTCGGTTTCGCGTCCAACACCGGCTTCCCCGGCGGCAATCTGGATCACGCCGCGGGCCTTGGATATGTCGTCGAGGGAGGCCTGAAGGAGCGTAGAATCGCCGGTCTCGGCCATCGCGTTGAAGTACGCGATGGCGTCCTCATCGCTCTCGATGTATTCGCCGGCATCGAATTCGCTAATGTTCGTCACAAGCATTTCCTACGCCTCTTTTAAATCCATGTGGTTTTCTTGAGATTCGATCCGTCAACGAAGCAGGTCGAACTGGTAGTCGCGGCCATCATCCAACGAGTCCGCGGCACGGACCACCGCGTCATTCCAAATGCTCGCAGGCCATCCCGCCATCTTCGGGAACGCATGGGCGAACGCGCGGTCGGACCTGTACATCGGCACATGCACCACGCCTTCCACATCCGGTTCCAATCCACGCAGGAAAGGCACCGCCCACCGGCATAACGCGTCACGTACCTGGCCGATACGATCCAGGATTTCGGGCAGGGAGTCCTGCACCCAATACGGCGGAGTGTCATGACCATTCACGCCTTCCTCCCAACGGGAGACCGTATGCTGGCCCACCGGCCGCGGATCAGCCGGATCCTTCGGCGAAAGCAAACCGATGCACACGCCCAGATCGGTCTGGCTCAATCCGAGCTGCCGACGGCGGGTCTCCAATTCGATGCAAGTGAACGCCATGGCTCTTCTCCACTCCCTGTTTCCGAAAAAAGGCGGGACCGGGCACGGCAGAAGCCATCCCGGAAAACAAATCCCATCGGGGATTCTAACACGTGGGAAAAAGACGGCCCCTCCGGAAATTTTTGAACGTGAACATCCGTGAAAAACGGATTAATCCCAAATTGAGAAATTATAGGATGAGTGCTCCGGAGGGAAACCGTCTCGACGATACCACGTGTACGGCCACCGATATCAGCCGGCCGCATGGCCGGGAACAACGGACCCTCCGCTGACGCTTCGGGGCAAGCCCGACAACGGAACATGCCCCGCCATGCCCATGCGCGGCGGGGCCGGGAAACGGAGCGGCGCACAGGCGCGCCGCCATCCAATGTTTTCTTTTGGACCGTTTGCCTACGGCAAGGATCGTAACCGCCTCCACGTCCGCGCCACGCGGTCCGGCCCCCAAGGGATCCGGCGTGCTCGCGGACGCTCCGACGGCTAACGCTAACGCTCGACCAAACGGTCCAAAAGAAAAAATCAGGGACCGATTCAATCCAAGGAGACACGAACATGAACGACAGCATCAAGCATTCCGACGATGAGGTAGTCTGCACCGTCACCTACACGTGGGGACAGGTCAAGACGTTTCTGAAGGAACATGGCGGATGCGCGACGGACTCCAACGCCGAGGCATTGCTCGCGGAATGCGGCAATGGAAGCATCGAAACAGGCAAGGACAACCTGTTCTGCGATGCGTACGACGAAATCGAACAGTGTCTTTGCATCTCGCTGGACGCCGACAATCTGCCCGACAAGCCATGGTATGACCGTCCGAACGGCGAATGGGTGTACGACCGTGAGGAACCAGCCGACCATTATGATGCCGACGAGGACGAAGCATGGTACGGCACATACTGCCATGTCGGCATCCACGGCGGAAACCAATGCCGGTGCTGCAACACCTGCTCCCAATGCGGAAGGCACATGTGCGAGGCGTGCACCGTCCGATGCTCCACGTGCGGCAGCATCGTCTGCAACAATGACGCGAGTGAGACCAAGGACGGCGAATGGGAGTGCGTCGAATGCGAACGCGAGCACGATCCCGAGAAAAGCCGTCTGCTCGACGCCCTCGAAAAACTATCAAGGCACGATACGCAGCGAGAAGGCCGAGAACGAACGCCGCATCATCCTCGGCTTCATCGACAGCCTCTGAAAAAAGATTGGGGGTTGCCATCCATCCGTGACGGGTCGGCAAACCCCATAGATTCCGGAAAAGGAGGAAAGACATGGAAATCAGGGACACCATACAGTCAGACGACATCAGGTGCGACGGATGGATCGATAAAGACACCGCCGAAGCAAGCATCCGGCAGACGGAAGCGACCCTGAAACGCTACACGCCGGTCTACGACGCCCAATGCAAGGAATATCCGCGTGGCGTCGAACCATTCCGCGACTGCATTTTCGCTGAGTGGCATGTGGACACCGACGAAGTGGTCTACTGGCTCGACCTTGACAACGACATCCTTCTCGTCACCGACGAAATCGGCTGCGCGCGCATCGACGACATGGTAAGGGACATATGCCGAACATACGCGGCGAGCCACGCCCATTCGGATTGACGAAACCGCCGCAGGGGCGTCGAACCCCAGCGGCGGACCGGCGCCCACCCGGACGGCGCACGCGCCGGGAACAACGGACCCTCCGCTTCGCTCCGGGACGATTCCGACAACGGATCATGCCCCGCCATGCCCATGCGCGGCGGGGCCGGGAAACGGAGCGGCGCCCCGGGCGCCGCCGCCGAAAGAATTTCCTTGCGGCCGTTCGGCTAAAGCCTTTGGAATCATAACCGTCTCCACGTCTGCGCCACGCGATACCGAACCCCAAGGGGTTCGGCGTGCTCGCGAACGCTCCGACGGCTAACGCTATCGCTCGACCAAACGGTCACAAGGAAAAAATTTTCGGGAGCAATCCCACACAAGACCCAAGGAGCAACATCATGCATTTCCTCGGAGCGGTCATCGCGGAGAAACAGGACGACATCTATGGAATCCTCGCAGAATGGAGCGAATACGCCGACGTGGACGAATACGCCGACGTGGACGAATACGCCGACGTGGACGAATACGTCAAGGAGACCCGAAGCGAAATCATCGCCAACGGCCGCGCCGACGACCAAGCCTACTTGGAGGACCACGGGAACGACACCGACCCCATGCATGAAAAGTTCAAAAAAGCCGCCGCCGGACGACTCGCGCTTGACGACGAGGCCGCGCTCAAGGCGTACGCCGAATATCGCAGGCTCAACCTCAACGAGGACGGAGACGCCGTGTCCACGTTCAACGAGGACAGTTTCTACGACTATTACGAAATCGGAGAATGGGAGGGAGTCGACGCCTTGCAGGGAATCACATGCCGTGAACTGGCCGACCGGTACAACCGCGAGGACGCTTTGGCAAGAACCGCCATAGGCAGTCTCTGCGTCATCTGCAAGGAAGGCTGGTACGACGGCGGACTGTGGAACGACACCACCACAGCAGCGGTGCTGAACGAACTCGAACGGAACACCGGCAGGAAGGTCTGGTGGCTCAACTTCCACGACTGACCGCGCGACGGGCCGGCGTCCTCCCATCGGAGGATGCCGGCCAAGAACCGACCTCGCCGCATATGCCGTGCGCAGGCTGGAAATCCGCCGCATCATCATCCCATCGGCGAACCTTGCCGGAACGACCATCCCCACCGGCGTCGAGGTCATCGGACTGGGCCGCATCGATGAGCTGCTGAACCAGTGACGGCCGATGCGGAAAACGCCGTGGCGGACCACCGGAAGTTCCGGCGGTCCGCCACCTCTCCCAATCGGCCTGATTCACGGCAGACGCGCATGGATTGAGCCCACACATGCTAAAATGGTATTAAATATGGTACAGATACCAGATAAGGAGATTGTCATGTTCAATTCGTTGGATGTGCTTGACGACCTCGTGCCAGTCAGCGAGCTCAGCAACGGGCGGACCTCAGCCGTGCTGAACAAGGCCGACCGTGCGCCCGTCATCATCATCAAACGCAACAAGCCGTCCTATGTGCTGATGGGCATCAACGACTATCAGGACCTTCTCGATCGTCTTGAGGACACGGAGGACGTCCGCCTCGCGGAAAAACGCATCGAGGACAACAATGGTCGGGCGACCATCCCCAACGCCGACCTGATGGCCGAGCTTGGCCTGACCGAAGAGGACATCGCGGGCACGCCGACCCCGGAGATGGCGTGAGCTGGCGGGTCGAATGGCTCGAAGAAGCCGCGAAGGACATGCGCAGACTGGGCAAGACAGAACAGAAACAGGTGCTCAAAGGCATCGCCAAGGTCAGCGAGAATCCGCTACCATCCAGCCAGGGCGGATACGGCAAGCCGTTGCGCAACGCGAATCGCGCCCATCTGGCCGGACTGTGCAAAATCAAGTTCAGGGACCTTGGAATCAGAGTGGTATACAAGCCGGTTCTCAAGGAAGGAACCATGGTCATCATCGTCGTAGGCGTCAGAACGGATGGCGAAGCCTACCTGAAGGCCGATGAAAGGCGCGGACGGCACGCACTCTGATAAGCGGGCTCATCGAATGGGGGCCGGACATTCCCGTCAATGGAATGTCCGGCCCCCATCATTTTCCGGCCCCTGAAGCCGCCGGAGCCCACCCGGCCCGGCGCGTCCCGCGCCGGGGGAGACGGACCCTCCGCTTCGCTCCGGGACGATTCCGACAACGGAACGTGCCCCGCCATGCCCATGCGCGGCGGGGTCGGGAGACGGAGCGGCGCTAAGACGCGCCGCGCCTCCTGCTTTTCTTTTGGACCGTTCGGCTACGCCGAATGATCGTAACCGCCTCCGCATCCGCGCCACGCAGTCCGACCCCGAAGGCTCGGCGTGCTCGCGGACGCTACGGCGGCTAACGCTAACGCTCGACCAAACGGTCCAAAAGAAAAAATCCAGGGACCGGTTCATTCAAGGAGGCACACCATGGACACCATGACCAAGCGGGAGACACTGACCGCGGGCGACATACTGCATTGCGGTTGGGGCAGCGACATGTCCATCAACGACTATTACGAGGTCACGCGCGTCACTCCGAGCGGCAAGACCGCGTACATCCGACCATTGCGCAAGACCTATGCCGGCAGTCCGAACGACATGGGCGGCTGCCGCGCCTATCCCATGGTGGCGGGGGAGGGCCGTTTCTCCGGAGAAGCGGAAGCCCACCGCGTACATCATTTCGATGACGGACGCGTGTACTTCCGGCTTTCGTCGTTCGAGTTCGCCTTCCCCATGGACATGGCCGAAGCAGCGTACGGATGCCATGAGGACCACAACGACTGACGAAGGAGAGGACGACATCATGAACCCCATCTATGAGCTGACCGACCACGCACACTCCGAAGAGGAACTGGCCCCATGGCTGGATGCCTGCGGCACGGGAAGGGAGACCATCGACGGGCTGCTGCTCACCGCCCTCGACTGCGCGTGGGGCAACTGGAAGGCCGCGGCCAAGCCGCCCATGCATCCGTACGCGAATCCCGCCTATCTCCGTGCGGCGGAAACCTCCCCGTGGCGGTGGGACGGCTGCCTGCCCGCGGGACTTTTCACGTACGGACTCGACACGGAGCAATGGCATCGCATCATCGCCGCCATGAACGATTTGGGCCGTTTCGGCCTGTCCGACACGGCCATCGTCCGCCGTGACCTCATGGACGGCGAGGAATCCGTGCTCGCCATCCGCGACAATTGGGAGGTGGCCGACTTCGATGCCTGCGAATGGTCAGACCCGAACGCGGCCGACCCTTACATCTGCGTGGTCTACGACCTGCGCCGGCTGGCCGAGGATGAGGACGGGAAGCCCCGTCGCATGAAGGGGACCATGCGGTGCGACACGCATTACTCGCTGTCCGGCTTCGACTATCTGACCTTCCCCGCGAAGTGAAGGAAAGGAACGGGAATGAAACACTCGACAACACTGTCCATGGGAACGACCGTCGCGGGAAACCCGTACCTCATCCAAGCCGCAGAGTACATAACCCCGGGACTGCCGTATTTCGCGGCAATCGGAATCGACGACGAGGACCATCACATCCGCGAACGCGTCCAAACGGCGTGCGAGACGACGGGGTACGCATGGCCGGAAGGTAGGACGACCTTGGCCCTCATGCCCACCAACCAGCCGAAACGGCCGGGCCTATGCGCCCTCTCCGCCGCCGTCTGCATAATGGCCGCGGACGGGACAATCGGCATCCCCGACTTGGAGAGCACCGTCATCCTCGGCGACGTGAACGCGGACGGGACCATCCCGCCACTCGACAAGGATGTGGATTTGACGGCCCTCATCGAACACGCGCGGGAGCAGGGCATCCAACGCGTCATCCTCCCCGCCGCAGACCTCGCACAGGCCGGGAGACCGGACGGCGTCGAAATCATTGGAGTGGAAAACCTCAACGACCTGAAACGCTGACAAGAATCCGCCGCAGGGGCGTCGAACCCCTGCGGACGGGCCGGCCCCTGAAGCCGCCGGAGCCCACCCGGACGGCGCACGCGCGGCAGGGAACCGCGCCCGCGCCGGGAACAACGGACCCTCCGCTTCGCTTCGGGGCAAGCCCGACAACGGACCATGCCCCGCCATGCCCATGCGCGGCGGGGCCGGGAAACGGAGCGGCGCACAAGCGCGCCGCCGCCGAAAGCATTTCCTTGCGGCCGTTCGGCTAAAGCCTTTGGATCATAACCGTCTCCACGTCCGCGCCACGCAATACCGAACTGACGTTCGGCGTGCTCGCGGACGTTCCGACGGCTAACGCTTCGCTTGACCAAACGGTCACAAGGAAAAAATTTTCGGGAGCAATCCCACACAAGACCCAAGGAGCAACATCATGACCGCCATCAAGACCACCAACATCATCGAAGGCAACCTCGCCACGGAACCGAAATACTTCCCCAAGGGACAGTACGTGGCACGCATCGTGTTCCGCATCATGCACACCGACCGCAAACTCAACCCGCAAACCAACATGTGGGAGGACGGACGCACCACCGCCGTGGACGTGAACTTCTACGGACTGGCCGCGGAACGCTACGCGCAGACCATCCAGCAGCAGCCCGACGTGTTCGCCAAGGGAACCGCAGTGGCCGCATGGGGAGAACTCTCCGACCGTCCCAACACGTGGACCGACCGCGACGGCACCCCACAGGCCACGTCCGTCATCAACGGCACGCGCATCATCCCCAACCAGCTCGTCAACCAGCGTCGTGCCAATCGCCAGCAATCCAATTCCACCAGCCTGCCGCAATACACCAACGCGGTCCCGGAACAGGACCCGTGGGCGGGACAACAGGCACAGGCCTGAACCATCACGAACGGCAACCGGGGGCCGTTCAACCATGACGGCCCCATCTATCCGGATGAAGAAAGGAACCTGGAAATGGAACGCATCGAAACCATTAATCTGAAGACCGAAACCGACGCCCTCGAAGCGGGACACGGCATCACCCTCTACACGTTCGACGAATACGGCCGACTCATGCACTACGCGCATATCGTCGCAAGCACTCCGAAAGAACGCGAGGACGGCTACGCCGACTACTTCCTCACCATCTTCAAAGGCGGGGACGATATGCGTCGATTCGACCCGGACGATGGAAACGATTATCCGAACTTCGAATCAATCATCGAATCCATCAAGACCATCTGGTCCAACACGCCCATCTGGTGGGAACGTGACGGAAGCGTGCCCGGCGTGGATGCCGGCATCACATACGACGAGCTGCGCGGCGCGGACATGCTCGCCAACGCCCGCAAACGGCTCGAAAACGAAATGCGCCCGCGAGGCATCGAACCGGACGGCGAACAGGCCGTCAAGGACGCTGAGACCGTCAGACAGGCCGGACTGAACGCCATCACGCCATCATTCTTCGAACTGTTCGAGGACTACATCGCCGAAGAGGACAGCCAGCTCGCCGCCGACGGCGTGGAACTCGAAGCGCGCACGGCATGGATGCATGAAATGTACCGGGCCATGCTGAACACACTGAAAGAGTAGGCGACTTCCAAACAGGAAACCCTTCGCCGGGGCATCCGCCCCGGTCCGTTTGCCGTGCGGAAAACAACAACGAAACATTAAAAAACCAGCCGATATAATCGGTATTACAAGAAAGGAGACATGCCATGCCAGTTCTGAACATGGAAGTGCCCATCAACACTGAGGCCTATTATCGAGGCGAAACCATCGCACGCAGGGAAGGCGTGTCCCTATATGATAAGTTCGCGCAATGGCTGAACGAGTACATCGAGGACGCCGACGATGCGGCGGCATTGAACGACGCCATGGAAAAGGATGATGGCACGCGATACACATCCAAGCAACTGCGTGAGGACCTCGGGTTATGACATGGCATGTCGAGTACACGTCGGCCGCTCGAAAAGAACTACGCAAGATGGGACGCGTCAACGCGGCACGCATCCTTGACTGGATGGACAAGCACATCGACGGTTGCGAGGACCCAAGGGTGACGGGCAAGGGCCTGACCGCCAACAGGTCAGGACAATGGCGTTACCGCATTGGCGACTATCGTGTTCTATGCCTACTGCGAGACGAGGTGGTCACCGTCGAGGTCTTCCGTATCCGCCATCGCAGCGAAGCCTACAAGTAATCCATTCGCCGGACTCATCCAAACAAATCCCGATCGTTCTTCCAAACGGTCGGGATTTTTCATGCCCGCGGATGTCCCGCGGGCGGGTGCCTCCGGCGGCCAGAGGACGACTACCGCCCTCTGGGCTCCACGCGCCGGGAACCAGTTCCCGGACCCAGGAAGGCTTCGCCGTGCCACGGAGGCCACGGCTCGCCGGCGGGAAACGGACCCTCCGCTATCGCTCCGGGACGATCCCGACAACGGAACGTGCCCCGCCATGCCCATGCGCGGCGGGGCCGGGAAACGGAGCGGCGCATGGACGCGCCGCGACCCTTTTATTTTCTTTTGGGCCGTTTGCCTACGGCAAGGATCGTAACCGCCCTCGCGTCCGCGCCACGCGATACCGAACCCCAAGGGGTTCGGCGTGCTCGCGGACGTTCCGGCGGCTAACGCTATCGCTCGACCAAACGGTCCAAAAGAAAAAAATCAGGGACCGACAGGACATCAAGGAGCGACATCATGCAGCAGAACATCATCTGGACCAACGACACCGACCAGATCGACGCCATCATCGACGACTGGAAGCAGGAGGCGGCGCACCTCGCCACGGCCATGGCCGAAAACCCGAAAGAGACCATGGCGGACGCGACGTACGGTGTGGACGTCATCCTCGAAAAGGCATGGAAATACGTCGTGGGGGAGTGCGAACTGCCGGTCCCGCAGCGACTCGTCGAAGCCATCGAATCCATCGACGAATACGACGCGAACGTCCGTATCGCCGCGGACGACCTCAACACTGAATACCGTGCCGACGAGCGGGACAACCTGCGTCACCTCGAGCTCGCGCATCCCGTCATCATCCTCGGCAAGGCCGGACTCTGGAACGGCAGCCGCACCATCGCCAGCGTCGTGAGGTTCGACAACATCGGCGACATCATCTCCGACAGCCCATGGACCGGTATGGAATACGAGACCTGGAAGATCGACGGCCACGACGACCTGAGATACGTCGGCGTCCACCACGACGGGGTCAACACCTGCACCTTCCGCGAGCTCAAGACCGACGGGCACGGCGAAAAACCCATCGAAGAGAACGACCTGCGCGCCCTGCTCAGGGCGAGCCGCCCCCTCGGGCCACTGGTGCGAGAAGTCTACGGCATGCCCGCACCCGCGAAAAAACACGGAAACCGTTGAAAAAGACAAGCCACAACCGGAAAATATCACAATACTGTGATATAATGGGGGTTATCGGCAAGGCATAGGCCAGCCGAAACCCCAGAACGAAAGGGACAACAATGCTCGAAGCATTCAACGAACTCATGGCGGACCCTACATCCCGCGCCGAACTCGTCGGCGGGCTGGTCGAAGTCCTCATCTTCATCATCCCCGCGGGAGCGTACGCGCTCTCATTCCGGATCCGAGCCTCTCTACGCCGCTTGCGCTACGGCACCGATCGTCCACGCGTCATCATCGGCCATGCGACCAACTCCTATTAGAGACGCATTCCGCCGACATGGCGGGCCGGAGGGAGTTCCGCCGACCTCCGGATTATTCCCTTGCAAACCGGCGGAATCAAAGGAGCCGCATTATGAGCGACATCGACGAAAATTCGGACCGCAGGCTGTCCGATACTTCCGAAAAGTACGAAGGAACGGAACATTACACGCTTGTCAAAACCAAAGACGGATGGCATGGCGACCCAGACGGTTACAGCTGGCAATGGTTCGACTTCCCCGACATCACATTCACCGATGACGGCGACTGCCATTTCGGACTGGAGGCCGAAGCCATCGACATGGCGGTCGAACTTGACACCTACCGGGAATTCCTCGCCATCCTCTCCAGAGAGATAGAAAAACTCCGCCAGCAAATCGACGGTTAGACAGGCAAGCCCGAATCCGCCCGCGGGACATCGCGGGCGGATGCCTCCGGCGGCCAGAGGACGGCTAACGTCCTCTGGACTCCACGCGCCGGGAACCGGTTCCCGGACCCAATAATGGCCAAACCGCGCCACGGAGGCCGCGGCCCGGCCGGAGGGAAATGGAGCGGCGCCCAGCGCGCCGCGACCCTTTTATTTTCTTTTGGGCCGTTTGCCTACGGCAAGGATCGTAACCGCCCTCGCGTCCGCGCCACGCGATACCGAACCCCAAGGGGTTCGGCGTGCTCGCGGACGTTCCGGCGGCTAACGCTATCGCTCGACCAAACGGTCCAAAAGAAAAAATTCAGGGACCGGTTTCATCCAAGGAGACACGAACATGAACCACTGCGCATACGAACGGCAGTCCAAGCCGAGGAACATCGAAGTGAAGGGCCTGTACGGCAGGTGGGACGTCCAGCTTCACGCGACCGTGGACGGCGGTCGGGAATACTGGTGGGTCGAGAACGCCAACGGCATCGACGGCGAGGAAGGCTATTGGACCACCAGGAACGAGGCGGGGGAGTACGAATACTTCTGCGACGCCGGCTGGGGCGACGAGGCGAACGCCATCTGCCATCTCGAAGACGCCATCGACGACTGAAAAGAAAAACGTCCGGCCTCCATATCGGGTCGGACGCCCGTGAACATACGGAGCAAGAGAAACAGGAGCAGGAAAAATGTGCAACTACAAGCTGACCGTCACCCTTGAGAAGAGCGTCGACGTCGTGGACGGCGGCGGCTGGGTCACCGGCATGACGTGGCGCAAGGCCGTCATCCTCGAAGCCGGCGAACGCGCAAGCGTCCTCGCCCTGCGCGACCTGCTCAACCAATCCAAGCCCGCCATGGACGATCTCGGATACATGCTGTGGGACCGCTGCTACGGAATGTGCAACCGCCAGTGCTGGCAGTGGGAATTGGTTTCGGCGCACAGCACCTGCGTCAATGAAATCCTCCGCAAGGCCGGCATCGACTGGCCGGCGGACGGCATTCCCAGCATTGACAAGCCCATCATCACCATCAACCTCGCCATCAACTGACCTTCGGAAAGGAGAACGATGGACGCCGAACGAATCATGGAACGAGTGCGCAGACTGCTGGCGATAGCCAACGATCCCGCAGCGTCCGACAACGAGCAGCGCATAGCCCTCGAACAGGCCCAAAGGCTCATGGACCGGCACGCCATCGAGGAATGGCAGCTCGAAGAGGACCACGACGCAATCGAGATCATCCGCCGTATGATCCACCTGGAAGCCAACCCATGCAACTGGTACATGGCTGAACTCGCCAACATCGTCGCACTGGGAAACCGATGCCGGGCGTCATACGGATGGCGGCGGGCCGGGAACGGACGGAACGTCGTCTGCTCCATCAGCATTTACGGAGCCCGCTCCGACGTGGACAAGACCGAAGCCATCTGGACGGCTATGGAGACCAGCCGAGCTGCCATGTGGCGGGAACGGGCCAGGACGACACCACGCGCGAAAGCGAACGCGGCATGGAGGAACGGCTATTACCGCGGATTCCAGGAGGAGATCGCCCGCAGATACGCAATCCTCCGGCGGGAGATGGAATCGGATGGCGCCGGCAGGGACCTCGTCACCGTCCGCGGCAGCCAGGTCGACCAATGGGTCGAAAAACACGTCACCTTCAGCGACAGTCGGCCGAAACTCTCCAAGCCCACGGGATCCAGCCAGTCGGCCTACCGGCACGGACGACAGGACGGGGCACGCCAGGCCATCGGACTTAAGGAGACCGGCAAGGTCGCCGATTGGGCTCTGGAAAAGTAGGAAGACACCTGCAAAATATCACACATGTGTGATATACTTGGGGTATCGGCAGGGCATAGGCCAACCGGTATCCCCACAGTGAAAGGGAAATCGCCCATGGATACGATTCGGGACTGACTCGCGCACGCCGCGCGGTCACGCGCCGCATATCCCTGATGGAGTCCCCTCTGACCGACGAAGAGCTTCTGCTGCTAGACGGCTGGAGCCCCACGCCCACGGCTCTGTGGCGTCTTAAGGCCAGAGGGAGTATTGACTGAAGCTCTAGCCTCGCATCGGTTCGACCGATTCCGAAAAATCGACTTCCATCGAAAAATCTTTGGTTCCATCCACTCCGGACGGAACCACAACCATGAAAGGAAACACAACAAAAATGTATTGGGAACGTTATATCGACCGTCGCAATCCGCGCCGCATCGAACCGCTCGACAAGCCGATCGACACATACATCATGCTTGACATGGAGACCACCGGCCTCCATCCCGAGGAGGGAGCCACGCTCATCGAGATCGGCGCCCTGTTCGTGCAACCCGGAAACGAGAACAGCCGGCCGAAGTTCGAGCAGTTGATCGACCCGCAGCAGCCATTGACGGAATTCATCACGGGCCTCACCGGCATCACCGACCGCATGCTCCAGGGCATGCCGACCGCAGGCGCGGCGATGATGCGCTTCCACCAGTGGATCGACCAGGTCTGGCCGGCGGGGGAGCCGTTGACCATCATCGCGCACAACGCTCAATTCGACGTCAGTTTCCTTGACGTGGCCGAACGCGTCTACGATCCGACCTCGCCAGTGTTCGACTGCAAGTGGGCGTGCACGAAGGAGATGAGCTGGGAGCTCAACCCGCAGAAGCGTCATCACCGCGTCGCGGACCTCATCGTCGACTACCACATCGGAGACGTCGAGGAACACCGTGCGCTGTCGGACGCGATCCAGGAGCAGATGATCTACCGGGCGCTTTGCGCTGAGGCCACCAGGCGAGGGAAGTGGAATGAAAGGGAAGACTGACATGGTTGCACGAAGCCTAGCAGAGAACAATTATCCAGCGGAAGAAGGAGGGTTGAAATGAGCATCGTGGCAGACGAGGCGGAGGATTACGCAAACAGTCAGGACTACGACTGCTGCCAGATCATCGAAGGAGCATTCACCGTCGGCGACGCGATCATCGAAGCGTACGCCGCCGGACGACTCGCGCCTTCCACCGACGCCGGAGTCGAAGCAGCCGCCGATTTCTTCACCTCTCATCTGAGCATGCTCGGATCGGCATCAAGCTTCATAGACACAGGCCGGGCGAAAGACCTCGCGCGCGGAATGCTCGACGCGGCGCGAAAAGCCATAAACCGCCCAGCAACAAGCCAAATTCAGAGAACAAGCATGGGACTGAGTGGGCACATGGAATATCGACATACGATGAAGTGAGAAGGATAAGCCCACCACATGGGCCGCAATTCGAAAGAAAGGACCAATCATGGCGACAATCAACCAGATTCCCATGACCCTCATGGGCAATCTCGTCTCCGATCTCGAACCCAAGCGCACGGCAGGCGGCAGGACCGTCGTCAACTTCCGCGTAGCCCAAACCAGCGTCACCGAGAAGAACGGCAAATGGGAGGACGGCGAGACCACGTTCATCCGCTGCGTAGCCTACGGCATCCTGGCGGACCATATGATCGCCTCCGGCATCCGCAAGGGCACCAGGGTCATAGTCAGCGGACGATACGTGCAACGCGACTGGCAGACCGAGACGGGGGAGAGGCGAAGCAGCTACGAGCTCAACGTGGACGATCTCGGCGCCTCCGTCCGTTACGCCACCGTCCAGATCACCAAGGCCACCGCCAACGCCGGCATGCAACACGCTCCGCTGGTCCAACCGCAACAGCAGACGGCCCAGCCAACGAATGATCCATGGCCCACTGCCACACAGGACCAGTTCGCCGAACCACAGGAGCCGGCCTTCTAGAAAATCCCGCAGATTCGAGCCCATGAAAAACTCATGGGCTCTCTTTTTCTTGGGAAGCAAACATGATGTGATCTTGTCATTATCGAAGTCCGAAAGGTCGGCAGAGGATCAAGCCCTGCTCATGTTCTGCGCCATCACACGCGGACAATGGTTCAACGACGGCAATAAACGTACCGCATTGATGGCAGCGAACCATGTGCTCATCAACGCGGGCATTGGCGTATTCGCCATAAGCCCGTCTCTGAAGCGTGATTTCACTAACAGGCTTCTTCGATATTACGAATCGGACGATCCCGCTCCGTTATGCGCATGGTTGAGAGATTATGCCATTGGCCGGCTGCCGGGAGGGCTCACCTCCGCGGAGTCGCGGAGACTTGAAACCGAACGGATCAAGTCGGGGCGACCTTCCATCGGACTCCCGATACCGAATCCGACTGCCATCACGGAAGACACGGACAATGACGTCCGGTCATCGATGGGCATGTAGAGAAACATGATTGGACCACCGGCCACGAATCCGATATCGGCATGCGGGCCACTGCTCCAATCACATGCCGAGCGGCCGGCAGCAGAATCGGAATGGCCCAAGGAAGCGCCATCGATGGACCCCGACCAACCGATATCGGAGCCAACGCATCGTCCCCGATATCGGACCGGAAAAGAAAAGGACCAGGACCATCCGGAACCATGGACCATATGGTCCATGACCTCAAACCCTTGGAATAAAGCCAAAGGCTCAATTGACCCAAATGAGCCGAACCGATATCGGCATGCGGATCACGTGCCGATATATCGGTCCAGAACCGAAATGGTCCCTTATGGACCATTGATCACAGGCCGTGTCCATAAGGCTTGAAAGACAAACCACCAGCCGATATCGGAGCCGGGGCATGACCTTCGATATCGGCTCAAGCCCACGCCAAACCGATAGGCCAGAATTGAGCCGGCGCATCCTGACCCGTATGGTCCAAACTGCGCGAAGAGAGAGCCGAGCCGATATCGAATCCTCGTTCCGGACTTCCCACCCCGGACCAGGATCATCCGGCTCATGATCGGCATGGTCCCGATATCGACGCGGCCATGTTTGCACGTGAGCGCAAAAGCACTTTTCGTACGAAAACAATGATAGGGGAAAACGAACACAGAGAAGAAAGAATTCAAGAAAGAAAAACCAAAACGAAAAAAGATAGAAGAAAGACCATACAAGAAGAAACAAGAAAAAAGACAACAACAAAAAAGAAGAAAGAACCACAACCAAGACAAAAAGACAGAAGAAACCAAAACAGACCCCAAAACAAAAACTATAAGCATAAAAAAGAAACCACGCGCGTCTTGCACCCGGCTTCGCGGCTGACGCCTGAAAACGGCGGAATACCGCCGTTTTATGGGTGCTGTTAATTCGCTGTCGGGGTTTTGACCCGATATCGGCGAATTAAGAGCGTGGAGAATGTGGGTTGGGTATGGAAAAGGCAGTGAAATATCCCCGTTGCCCGGTGTGCGGGAAGTTGGTCAACCAGAAAAGCGAGGTCTGTCAGAGGACCACGGAGGCGGGAAGGAAGGGCGAGTATCGGCGGTGGCATAGGAAATGTGCCAAGGCTTATTCGAAACGCAAGATTCGGATGGAAAAGACTGACGAGTGTCGGCGTATTGAGAAGGAGCGGGATGATCGTCTGCTGCAGGCGTGGCTCGACCGGCGGGACGCCTTGGAATCTTTGGGTCGTGAGATCGTCGACTACAACGAGATCGCTCCCGGGCATGACAGGGCGGTGGTCGAAATGGTCTATCAGATTACCCGTCAGGCGATATTGATGTTCCAGATCAGTCCGATGATCCCCATCGATTACGGGGACGATTTCCGTTGGCTGTCCGCCGAGATCGGTTCGGACGGGATGAATCTGATAGCCGACAGCGTCCACTGGAACGGCGTGAGACGGTGGAACGACGATCCGGACGTGAGTCCGGAAGGCAGGGCGCCACGCACGTTCATGGGACGCATTGACGAACCGGGCGAACGACTCGAGGACGAATACACGGGCGACCTGGACCACAAGGAGACGACGGTCACCTATGAGACCGCGTTGAAGCATATCTGGCGCGAGGACAACATCGCGGGAGGCCGATGGGCCGACGATCGCGGTCCGTGGACATACAAGTGAGGATCGGTCATGGGAAAGAAGGAAGACCGGCAGCTCATCGGACTGCGCATGCGGGCTTCAGAGATCAAACGCAGACGGCACGAACTGGACGAGAGATACGGGCTGATCGATGGAATATGCCCCATCTGCGGCAAACTGATCCGCAAGCCCAAACGAGGACCGACCGCACGGTTCTGCAGCAGGTCGTGCCGAGCGGCGTATGCCCGGCGGAAACAGGACGCGATCGATTTCAAAAAGAACAAGTCGGCGGAACTGGCCTTGGACCAGTTGAACAGGCAAGGCGGGGACTATCGGAAAAGGGCCGACGGGAAACGAGAATCCACCCTGAACGCGCACAAGGAAATCAAAAACGTCAGAAAAGCCAGTCGGTTCTCATGCATGTTCCAACTGAAAACCATTCTGAGCTACAAGCCGGAACTCATCGGACAGGCGACGGCGAACGGATACATCGCGAACCTCATGCGCGCTATTGACCAGTACGGCTCGCAGGGTGATGCGGAACGCCTGCTCAGGCATCTCGGATACACGGGGCCGATACCCACCGGAGACAAGTGAACAAACCATGTCAATGAACCTCACCAAACTCAGCAACGCCGAATACCCGCTCCGTGACGCGCGGGAGGCGATCGATGGCGACAACGCGTTGAACCCTGCCGACCCAACGGCATACTATACGGCAACAGGCAACCCGCCAGGCTATTGGATCGGCAAAGGAGCCGAGCTCGTCGGCGGCAAGGTCGGCACCACGGCATCCAGCAAAACCGTGCGCGAGCTCATCAACGAACGACGCAACCCGTCCAACGGCCAATACCTCGGCGACGTGAAACTGGTCGAGGGAGACAACGGCGAAGCTCCGGTCGCCGGATTCGACTTGACCACACGACAGCCGAAAAGCATCAGCATCCTCTGGGCATTCGGCGATAAAGAGACCCGTGACGGAATCGACGAATGCATGCGCAGGGCCACGGAAATGACCATCGAATATTTCGAAAAGGAATACGCGACCACGCGCGCGGGCCAGGGCGGCGTCGCCAGCGTATCGGCCGACGGGGTGGCCGGCTTCGTGTTCGACCATTACGACAGTCGCGACGGCGACCCGCAGCCACACGAGCACGTCGTCCTCAGCAACCGCGTGCGCCGTTCGTCCGACAAGGTCTGGACCGCGTTGGACGGACGGAAGATCTACGCAAGCCTGGTCGAGATCAGCGAAGTGCATGAGAACCTGCTCCAGGACCTGCTCACAGAACGGTTCGGTTGGTCGTGGACCCTCAGACAGGACACCGGCACCAAAGCCGTGGTCAACGAGGTCGAGGGAGTGCCGCAGGAACTCATCGACGCCTTCAGCGGACGTCACGCGGAAATAGCCAAACTGGTCGAAGAGAAAATCAAAGAAGAGGAACGGCAGACAGGCAAGGAAGTCGGTCCGAAACGCAAGGCGCAAATCGATCTCGAAGTGTGGAGGAACACGCGCAAAGCCAAACCGGCAGTCCAACCATCCCTGCAAGCCAAACGCGAACACTGGTACCACAAGCTCGGCGAAGTCGCACCGGATATCCAACTCGACCAGATGATGAAGGACGTGAACTCGCATAAAAGCAGTCTCATGCATGTGGACGCCGAATGCGAGGAAGACGTGGCCAGACTCCTGCTCGGCCAGCTCGCCGACCTCACCCAACTCGCCGGAGGCGGCGAGGAATACCTCGACCGGCAGGCCCAGGCCACAATCCAGGCCACGACCCACGCGCACACCACATGGACCCGCAGCAATGTGAGGGCCGAAGCCCAACGCCTGCTCCGAGGCGTGCGCATAGACCCCAAGCAGCGGATCATCGTCGCGAACAAGATCGCCGACAGGGCGCTCGGCCAATGCGTCAAACTCACACCCGACCGGTACAAGCTGCCGGAAGACATGATGGATGATCTGAGCCTCGCCACGCACCAGGGCCGAAGCGTGTTCGACGACGCGGACCTCGACAAATACACGACCAAGGACGTGCTTCAGGCCGAACAGTACATGATCGAAGGATTCAACAAGACCGCCAATGTCGGCTACGCGCATGGCGAAGGCGAGAAATGGCTCGACCGGTGGAACGAAAGGAAACAAGCCCAAGGCGGCTATCCGCTGGCAGAGGACCAGAAAAAAGCGGCCGCGTACGCGTTGGAGAATCCACGACTGGTCAGCAGCATCATCGGACCGGCCGGCACGGGAAAAACCACGACCATGAAGGCCGTGGCCGAGGCATGGCAGGCACGGTACGGCGCGGGAAGCGTCCTCGGCCTCGCTACCAGCCACAAGGCCGTGGAAGAACTACGCAACAGCATCGGCTGCGACAGCAAGACCATCGCCATGCTGATGGCCCTCAACGATCCCGAACGGATCAAAGCCGAGATCCAACAGGAAGGCAGACTCCAACAACAGTTGAGGAACGCGTCCAACCCGTTGGAACGACTGCTCGCCCGCATCAACATCACTGCCAACCATGTCACGGACTCGTCGAACACGATCAAACCCAACCAGCTGATCATCGTGGACGAGGCCGGCATGGTCGACAGCAGAAACCTGCAATGGATAACCAGGCTCGCAGAAATGCGTGGCGCGAAGGTCCTTCTCACCGGTGATCCGAAACAGCTCGACCCCGTATCCGGCGCGGGCGGCATGCTCGGCTACGCGGACCGGCATGATCAGTGCGCGAGACTGTCAAGCATATGGCGTTTCACCGCCAAAGCGGAGAAATGGGCCAACGATCCGGAAGGAGCCGCGTCCCGCCGCAGGTGGGAAGGTGAACCGGAAGCGACCCTACGGCTACGCGACGGCGGCGACCGGTTGGACGAAGCGAGCGTCAACCAGTGCCGGCAGCTCGTGGACGAATATCTGGCGCATGACCGCATCCACTGGGGCGAGGACGCGGACGTGGAGGAAGACGCGTACCAGATGTGCATCAAATGGCAGTCGATGGGCAAGTCAACATTGCTGATCGCCGGAACGAACGCGCAGGTACGCGACATCAACAAACGGTTCATCCTCGAACGGCGCGCGCAAGGCAAAAGCGAAAGCGACCCGGACAAACTGTTCCAACTGCGCGATGGGCTCGACGTGGGATCCGGAGACCAGATCGTCTGCCGAGACAACATGAAGGACATACACGGCCAGAACGGACGATCGCTCGAAAACGGCATGACGTTCAGGATCATCGCCACCGGCAAGTCCGGCGCACGATGCGTGAACCTCTCCGATAACACCGTCTGGAACATTCCAAAGGAGGTCCTGCGGAAGGCTTGCGAGGCGGGCTACGCTGCCACCGTCCACCGCAGCCAGGGCATGACCGTGGACCGGTGCGCCGCCCTGTTTCCATCTGACTCGAACTCGGCGTGCAATCTGCAGTACGTGGCCGGCACGCGTGGCAAGGAGGAAAACCATTTCCTGTTCGGATGCAAAAGCGAAGAGGACCGTCATATCGACCACATGCTCACCGGCGCGGAAGAAGACCCGAGGAAAATCGCCATGAGCCGCATGCTCGACTCGTTATTGACCCACACGGAGACCATGACCGCGACCGAAACCATGGAACAGGAATACAAGGACCGGTACGATCTGAAACGGCTGCTCCGCGAACACGATTACGCGGCCGGCCTCATCGCCGGCCCCCACCTGCTCGCCATGCTCGGCAAGACGCATGACGCGAGGACCGTGGACAAGGTCAAACGCAGTCCAAGCTTCGAATGGCTCCGTGGAGTCTGGTCCCGCGCCTACATGACCGACCCGAAGCGCGCCACCGCCATCATCAGACAAAGCCTTGAGAAGAAGCCACGCAGGCTCACGGCGGAGAAGGCCGAACATGCCGCCATCCACGCGGCACGTGGCATGATGCCCGCGGCCGGCACGGAAACAGGCGGCACGTTCACGCTCGACATGGACGCGCCATCCGACATGATCGAAACGGTCCGGCACATGATGGACGAGACCGGCATCCCATACCATGAGGAACCATCCCTGGACCCCGGCTGCAGCCGGTTCAGCATGGACGAGCGGTACACGCCGGCGGTCAAGGCCATGCTTGACGCGCATATACAGGCCCGGGACGATATCGACCAGTCCATGTTCCCCGAATGGGAAGCGTTGCGCAAAACCGCACGCGGGATCATCAACGACGATCCGGACCTGAAAAAGAAAAACCGGCCCGTGGAACCCGACTGGGCGGCGACCATAGCGGGACGATTGAACGCCAACCTGTTGGACCGGGTCAACGGCAGCGTGCACGACGATTGGGTGGGTGGCATCCTGCCTCCCATACGCTCCCGCAAGCATGACGCGGCCCTCGACCTGGTGCGGCAGAACGAACGGCTCATCGAAACCAGGATCGACAGCCTCGAACGGGAAGCGCGCCGAACCAAGCAGGCATGGGTCGGCCAGGTACTCGCCGCGGCCGGGGACTCCGACAAGCGTCTCCTGCGCGACGTCGTCGTCTACCGCGCCATGTGGAGTGTGGAGGACGCCGACAATCCGCTAGGGGAGAGGCCTCCCGCGGAAAGCGGCAGACAGGAACAGCATTGGGCCAACCTCAACGGCCGCATCAACCACACCTTCACCACGGTCAAGACCACGAAAACGCAACGCATGCAGGCATACCAGCCGATACAGGCCCAGCCGCACGTGGAACAGACGACACTGGAAACCGGTCACGAAAGGACAACGACATGGCATACACCATTCCAGGATTCCTCAAAACCCTCACAGAATGGCTTGTCTCAGTAAGCCGATGGTTCGATGGCTGGGACATCACAATACTGGTGCCGGCGCTCATCATCCTCACGGTGATCGCCGGCGTGACCGGCCGCGCGGCCACCGGGCCGAGACTCTGGATGCAACTCGTCTGGGGAACGGTGACCGTCATCCTCGGTCTGATCGAAGTCGCCATCATCTGGACCATCATCGCCCGTTACCTGCCGGTCGCGGACATGGGCACGCTCATCCAGAACATGCTACAACGCAAGCCGCTGCTCGTTACCGAGTAAGCGGAGGAACGGTCCCGCTCGAAGAGGCTGTGGGGTTGGAGGAACTCGGAGTGAAGGTTCCAACGCTCACGCTAACCATGGAATAACCTTTTTATGTGTTGCAGCAATATGTGCTGCAACACATAAAAACAGTCCTGATTGAAGAATCAAACCAATCCACACGAATCAGGAAGAACTGTTCGCAGTTCCTCCAATCCAATAGGCGAATAGATTCATTAGACTTTCCCATCGAGTCCAAATCTGCCGGTCTGGATGATTCCGTTTTTCATAACCTCATACTGTTCCGCGAAGCATAGTAATAATGCATTGATATTTTGCGGCATGCGGAGTTCTTTTGGCTCACTTTCCTCGTCTTTGCTAAGAAGTGTGCCACTGTATCCCGCATCGCATTCTGGACGGTCGAGATGCACCGCCATCATCTGGACCATGGGACCGCCGTGCGGACTTTTCCAGTTCCTGCAAAAAGGCTTTCTCGACATGAACGATGATATCGGCTAACAGGGAAGTGCCGGTTGAGGCACTGCTAACCTCTCCCGTTCTTCACGGCGAGCAAGAAGTCTTTTGGGAGAGCCGAAACCGGCGGGGTGGTCTCATTTCCATCCCCCGACCAAGCATTGGGTCGGTGGATTGTCGTTTATGGGACTCCCTAGAATATAAACAATCTAAACATATATAAAACATTATATGCTTCTATAAAGCTCTATAAAACAGTATAGATGAATCATGCTTGAGTCTTTCCGACTTTTGTTGTACCATTTTCTGTACATGTAATTGTCGTTGAAGGAGGATGGCATGGTCACGGCGGTCGCGTACACCAATTTCCGCAAGGATCTGAAATCATATCTACGTCGCGTGAACGATGACGCGGATATGCTTCTGATCACCAACAAGGATCCGAGGGACAACGTGGTGGTGATGAGCGCCGACGATTACGATTCGCTTATGGAGACATTGCGCGTTTACCAGAATCCCGGATTGTTCGATAAAGTCCGCCGTGGCATGGCACAGGTACGCTCAGGTTCCACCGATTCACATGATCTGGTCGGAGAGTGATAATGCTGCGTTGGACTGATGACGCGTGGAACGATTACCTGTATTGGCAGGTTCAGGATAAGAAAACCCTCAAGCGGGTCAACGCGCTGATACGTGATGCGATGCGTTCTCCATTCGCGGGTCTCGGCAAGCCAGAGCCGCTCAAATGGGAACTGCAGGGTGCGTGGAGCCGCCGCATCGATTCCGCAAACCGCCTGGTATACATGATTGAGGACGGCGACTTGTGCATTCTGTCCGTCCGTGACCACTATTGAGAACGCGGTGGCTCTGGTCTCGGCAAGCTTGGCGTAAGACTCCGCTCGATAAGACTGTGGGGTTGGAGGAACTTGGCATGGAGGTTCCGACGCTCGTGTTGACCATGGACTGATCTTTTTATGCGTTGTGGCAGTGTAATCCACAACACATAAAAAGATCAGTCCACCATATGTTGTCCGCTTTTGCTTGACTTCCTAGTTTAATTGAGTTCGTGAGTTGCTATGCCGGCAGATGTCTCATTATCCACTGATGGATCGGGCTCTGGTAAAGGATCGCTCTGCGTACTTTGGACGGCAAAATAAGAATCTCGCAGGTTTTCCAATTCTATAGGTGAATTGAAAAGAGCCTTTTCCATAAAACGACGAAGAGGAGCCGGATCCTTGAAGTCGGGGTCGAAAGTATTGTCAAGTACAAGAGCGTCTCGGAAATATTGGGCGTTGGACGCGAAAGGCTCATTGCCGATTATGAATCCAAGCTGTCTGAGGTACAGTATCGCGAATACAGCAGTCGTTCGAGTGTTTCCTTCACGGAATGGATGAATTTGCCATACTCCAGAAATGAATCCAAATGCAGAGGAAGCGATTTCATGCCTGCCGATTTGGGGATACTTGGCCTGTCGTCCTTTTTCTTGACCGAAATCATAATCCAGCATCTCTCCAATCAGATGGAAGGGAGCGTAAGAAACTGAATCTCCTTGAAGAACTGGCTCCTTTTTGGTCAGATTGACCTGCCTCCACTGTCCAACCCAATCATTTTTGAATACGCCGTCAAAAAGATGACGATGAATCTGCCTGAGCATCGGGGGAGCGAAGACGAATGATTCAGTCTGGAGGAGGGAACTGATTCTGGTGGATACGATGTCAGCTTCAAAATGCTCCGCCTCTTCACTATCCGCGGAATGGTATTCACGTAGACGATGCTCGACTTCGGCATAGGAGGCTTTTCCCGAAATCTGCTCCTTGGACTGTTCTATAGCGTAGTCTGACGGGGTAAGTCCGTCCGCGGCCTGCAGGCCAAAGCCAATGTCCCAAGCGTTGGAGCGAGTCGCCGGGGTTCCCTCATCGGTTGATACATAATATACGTCTTCAGGCAGCAAACCAGAGTCCTTTCATGCCAGGCAGGTGAAATCGTCTGTCGAACAATTCGAGTATATCCCCAGTATCTAGTGATTATTTGACCCTTCTTTGGTCCGATCATCCTGTTCAATGGCGTGGTAGATATCCACCGCCGTCATGCCCTTGAGCTGCCCGTGAGGAAATTCTCCCGCGAAACTGAGCAAGGACGTGAACGGGACGTCAAGGACGTCGCAAATCAGAATTGCCTCATCGATAGTCATCTTTCGCTCATGGGAGACAAGCCTGCGCAAACTGTGGTATGGCAGGCCGCAATCGGGATGCTTGCTGTGGATCAAAGTCAGAAATCCATTTACATTGAGGTGTCTGTCCTTCAGGATCTTTCTCACATTGTCCATGGCTATGCAGGTGATCGAAAGAGAAGGTGGTGAAGAAGTGCGCATACGGTGATCTACTTCCTTTTCCTGTTCAGATCGTCGAACGACAATCCGATGCCATACTGCCGGTCCGGCACGAGACGCGCGTCGAACGTCTTGCCGGCCTTCGACTTCAGGCCGGACACCTTCGGACGTTTGCCCTCCAACGTGCGGCGGACCATGCTATCGGTCAGCTTCTTGCCGAACTTCTCCGCGAAGATCTTGTAGCCGCAACCCTCGCCGAGCTTCCAGGCACCGGCATCATCCCTCACGCTCTTGTTCGACGAACACTGCCAGACGCTCCCGGTCTTGACCACGGGTTTGCCGCAACGCGGGCAGGGTCCGAACGACTCACGTTCGCCGGCCTGCTGCGCCAACTGTCGCAGGCTGTCCCGCTGGGTCATCTCCATAACACGGCCGGGCATCGCCGCGCAGGCCGTGCGGATCTCGGTCAGAAAGACCGTCTCGTCGCCCCTGCCATGTTCGATGTCGGCAAGGCTCTGCTCCCATTGCGCGGTGAGCTTCACATCCTTCAACTCGTCGATGGCGACGCCGACGAGCATCCGTCCGGCGGTGGTGCTGCGTATCTGCTTGCCCTTACGCTGCAGGTAGCCGCTTTTGACCAGGCTCTCGAGTATGCCGGCACGGGTCGCGGGCGTGCCGATACCGCCCGAATGGCTCGTGTCGTCATCCAAGGCGGCTTTCAGATCGCTGTCCGCGACGAAACGGCTCGCATGCTCCATGGCGGACAGCAATGTGGCCTCCGTGAACGGTTTCGGCGGCGCGGACACGCCCTCCGTAAGAGACGGGGCGCCGGACTGGGGGAGAGGACCCTTCCCTAGGGAGTCGGGTATCCGATTCACAGGCTTCTTCTCCGCATCGTCCTTTCGCGACGTGCCCTCGATGGCGGTCCAACCCGCCTCGACGGTAACGTCGCTCGACGCGGACAGCGGAACCCGTTCCGTGGAACCATCGGCATGACGTTCATCCAATGCCGCATCGACCTTCACCGTGTCGTGGACACGGTCCGTGGCGCAGGCGGCCCACATGCGCGTCAGGATCACGGTCATGACCTTGCGTTCCATGTCCGTCAGGTCATGCTGGAACACGTCGTAGGTGAGACGCCGCGTCGGAAGGATCGCGGTATGACCTTGGACCTTGTCGTCCGCGACGCACCGCATCGGATCGAAGCCGCCGGCGGAATACAGGTCGTGGATCGCGTCGACGGGCTTCTGGTCCAGGAAACCCAACGCGTATTTCGGCTGCAGCAGTTCCTTCAACCCGTCCACGTCATCATGGGTGACGTATTTGGAATCGGTGCGGGGATAGGTCGCTACCTTCATCTCGTACAAGTGCTGCAGACAGTCCAGCGTCTGCTCGGCGGTCAGCCCGTGCCGGTCGCTCATGGCCTTCTGCAATCCGGTCAGGTCGAACAGGGTCGGCGGCTTCGCATGCTCGCGACGCCGTTTCACCTCCAGAACATCGACGGCCAGTCCCTTGGCGTCGGCCAGCACGCGGTCGGCCGACGCCCGGTCCTCGATCTTCCCGCTTTCAAGCGTCCACCCGTCCATCGGCACGATGAGTCGCCAGAACGGAGTCGGCTTGTGTGATTCGATGGCGAGATCACGTTGGACGACCATGTTCAGCGTGGGTGTGCGCACGCGTCCGAGCGACAGGCTGCGATGCCATGCGAGCGTATGGGCGCGTGACGCGTTCATGCCGACCAGCCAGTCGGCTTTCGCCCTGGCGTCCGCCGCGTCGGCCAGACCATCGTAATCGGATTCCGGACGCATCCTTTTCCACGCGTCGCGGATCGCCTGCTCGTCCAATGACGCGACCCACAGGCGCAGTGAAGGTTTGGAGACCTTCGAGGCCATGAGGATACGACGGAATATGGCCTCGCCCTCACGGTCCGGATCGCACGCGTTGACCAGCTCGGTCACCTTGTCGGAACGAAGCAGTTCGACGAGGGAACGGTAACGTTGCACCGCGCCCTTCGCACCGCTCAAACGCCAACGCCATGACTTCGGATCGATGGGAAGGGACTCCATCGTCCACTTACGCGCTGACCAAGGCATGTCCGTGTATTCCTCCGGATCCGACAATTCCACCAGATGGCCCTGCGCCCACGAGATGAGCGCCCCTCCGGCCGAAACATACCCATCACCCTGCCGCACATCGCCCAACGCCTGCGCGATGGCGAAAGCCACGGAACGTTTCTCGGCGATCACAAGACGCAATTCAATTCCTTCCCGATATCGAATGGTGCGTCTCTTCCACACGCATCCCAACCGATATCGGTTTTTCATCCTCGAAAAAAATATCGGCGGCGAAAAAACCGGGGGCATGTGGACAGGAGGAAGACGGGAAAGCCCCGTCGGAAAGGAAACCATCATGGTCGACGTAACCCAACGGTCGGAACTGTCCTTCATGAACCATGACGCTCTCTCGCACGCCATCGAAAACATCCTCGACCGGCATGAGGAGATCCAGGACTGGATCATCCTCTACACGCAACGGGAACTCGGCATGAGATATCCGGGCATCGACTTCTCCACCGCGTCCACACTCGCGAAGATCGCCACCGATCCCGGACTGTCCAAGGAATTCGACCAATCACTCACCGCCGACGCCATCGAACGCATGCGGGCCGTCCCGCTGCCGGACCGTCCGGAACGACGCCCGGATGCCGGGCTTCCCATGCCGGATCCCGGCATCGATCCAAACTCCGGCAACGGTCCCATGGGTCCCGGAATCGGAATGTGACGGAAAGGAGACGAACATGGACAACCCGACCTTGGAACGGGTGGAAGCATGGCGCGACCAGGCGACCGAACGGTTATCGCTCTTCGCGCGAAGCAACGCCATCGAAGAGCCGATCGGAATCGGCGAGGAATGCTATCAGCTCGGAGAGGACTGCTACAAGCCCGACAGGTACGACCAATTCCGCTGGGTCACCGAAGACCAGTTCGACTCGGTCCTCCCACCGGGAATCGAACACGACCGGTACATCGCCATGACGAACATGACCGGCTTCGACGACGAGATCAAGGAATGGTCCGCGAACTGGAACGACCCCGGATACTGGCATGATGCCGCGGCCGATGCCTTATGGTCCAGCAACGACGGCGCCTATTGGACCACCCGCGACGAAGACCCGTCGGACGCCGTCATGGCGCGCGCCACCGCCGCATCGCAGATCGCCCTTGAACTGGACGCCGATAATCTCATCGAACGCACGCCGGAGAACATCGGACTGCTGCACGACATCGTCGATACCGTCCACGGCATGGACCCGGAAAGCGACCTCGGATACTACCGCGCCTACCCGTCCGAAACCGCCCGCGAAACCGTCGGAGAGCATCTCACCGATGGCGAGATCGCGGAGAAAACCATGTACGGCGGATGGAACCCCGACAGGGACCGGTATCTGAGGGTCAACAAGGACGGCGACTGGGTCGGCATGGACCAGACCACCGCGGACCGGCTCGTATGGGACAACCGCACGCCGATCCTGGAAAGCGTCGGCGCATACGCGGACGACATGCCGGCCGACCTCACTGACCGCGTCTGCGTAATGGACGAACGATCCTCCGCCGCACGCGTGAAAGCGCCGGACCCGTGGACCGGCGTCGACCCGGACGCCTTGTTCCAAGCCAGCGGGCCGACCATTCCCGATCCGGATCCCGGCATCGACCCGAACTCCGGCAACGGTCCCATGGGTCCCGGAATCGGAATGTGAGAACCAACCATGTCATCCATCGATATGGAACGGTTCCGCGAGGACATCAACCGGTATCGGAACAAAACCGGCATGCCTTGGGCCGCATTGGCCGAAAAAGCAGGCGTGAGCCCGGCGATGTTCACCCGCATCAAAAAAGGCTCGGCCGTCACCCTCGAGGCATTCGCGCAACTGTGCTCCTCATTCCAACTCAATCCCATCGACTACATGCCGGAACTCCAAACAAAACCAACGAAGGAACAACCAATGGAAGACGTGAAAAGACTCAGCATCGACGGCAAGGACTTCACCATCGAGGACGTGGAACTGCGGTCCGGCCCGGCCTGGGCGAACGGTCCGAGACGCGCCGACGCGGAACTGCCCGACGGGCAGGTCCTCGGCAGCATCGTGGCATCGGACGGCGAATGGCTCTGGCGTCTCGCCGGAGAGAAATGGAACCATACGGAACCGGCCGAAGGCCCCATCGCCGAATACATCGGCCATGAACCGAACCGCCTCTCGGCCATCAGAAGCCTATTGCAGGCCATCGAGGACCGGTATTCCGCCACAGCGGCCGACGACCCATGGACATCCATGCCGGACGCTCACTCCACCACCACCATGCCGGATGCCGTCAGCCAGACCCAACCGGCACAGGTCGGGGATCCCTGGGCTTCGGCCTTCCCGGACGCGAACGCCCTGCCCGACCCGGATCCAGGCATCGACCAAGGCGCCATGCCAGCCACCGGACCCGGGATCGGAATGTGAAAGGAGACGGACATCATGCGTGACGACAAGACCGGAACGGACGAGGAACTGAACACACCCGACACGGCGAGAACCATTCCAACACGAAGGAGGAAGGAACCCGAGCCTCCGGCGACGGACGAGTGGCGTCCACCCGCATCGCTGAACCCCTGGGCGCGCGCGTTCGACGGCGACAGCCTGCCGGACGAACCGTATATGGGAAGCAACAAAAAACCGAAACAACTCTCCGACATGCTCCCGTACCCGAATCCGGCATCGGCCGACACGGCGGACGACAAGCCACGCCCCACATTGGAAGGCATGCGGTGAGCCGAATGGAAGGAACAGCCACAATGATCGACGAAAACACCAGCCGGCAGGTCGAAGAACTCTACCGCTCCGACGATTGGGCCGAACTGCGTTGGGCGCGCGAACATTCCACCCCACAGCAGATCGCACGGCATCTGCTCGACCCGCAATGGCGGAACCGCGACTACAACGCGTTGGACGAACTCGTGGAAATGACCCACGATGCGGACCTTTCCAGCCTCGACGAGGACGATCTGGAAACCCTCGCGGCCAGCGGACTGCCGGAACTCCGCCAGGCGGTCATCCGCTATGCCGGCACGCCGGCACGTCTGCTCGAGGACATGGCCCGCACCGAAAGCAACACGAGACTGCTGCAGATGCTCGTCGAATCAGGCAAACTCAGCCAGAACGCCATCGACCTGTGCTGCTGGAACCAGACGGACAGCCGACTGGCGGCAAGCATGCTGCCGAAAGCCTCGGACGACCTGCTCCACCGTCTCAGCGGCCGCGCCTGGTGGCCATCCAGGAAGAACGCCGTCGAATCCGGCAGGCTCGACCGCAAGGACCTGGACGACATGATCAAAACGGAGAACCACCCGGACGTGGTCTCCGCCCTGATCGGCACAGGCGAATTCGACATGGACAGCGAAGCCGAAGCCATCAGACGGGTCATCACCTCACCCGGGCTTCTCACGGCATACACCAATCCGATGAACCGCAGATACAGCCTCGACCTGCCCCGGCGGGAAGTCGTCCGACAGGCCGCGAGAACCATGCTGGAGCACGCTCCCGTGGGAATGATCCTCAGCATGCCCGACGACGATGATGAGAACTGGCGCACGCTCATCGACACGGCGGCGACGGAATACGCCGGGGAACTCGGCAAGGACATGCTTGGCCTCATCGCCCAGTCGGAAGGCAACACCCAGGCACGGACCATCCTCGCCGGACGGGGATTTCCGAAAGCCGCGGCATCCAACGCGGAACGGACCCTGGCGGCATCTCCCGGAGCGGACGGAACCTACGGGTTCAACCTGCGGCTGCTCGGACGCCTCAAGGACGACGTCGACTATTTCCTCGGCCCATCACATGCGGATAAATACCTATGGGCCGGCAGCGTGGACGCGCAGATCGCGAAACTCCGCGAGATCGACGGGACAATCAGGCCGGAAGACCGTCCCGAATGGTTCACCACGGAGTGGATCGACCAGGCCGAACGGGAGATGAAAGACCCGTCCGACAATACGGGAACAGCCCTTGACGCCGCATTGTCAGGCCAATACGCGGCGTTCGAGAATGCGGTCATCGGCTATATCGACGCGCACGACACGGACGCGGGAACCAGCGAGAACGGCGCGAGCCAGTTCGCCGGATACGAGGTGGCCGCGCGCGACGCGAACGGAACGCCCATGGCCTACCGGCTCGACTGGTTCGACGATGAAGGCATGGTCCACGAGGGGCCGGAGGCCACGGAAACGGAACTCAGGAGTCTCCGCGAAGGCATCTTCGACAGTCCGGACTCATGGGACTCCTTCAACACGGCGACGGACACGCCCGATACGACCGCCGCCGATACTTCCGGAACGGCCGGCACGAAGCCCGGACATGAGACGGGCCACGGTCCGCAGATCGTCTTCACGTCACTGGCCGGCGGACATGGCATGCCGGAAGGAACGGTGGAACTGCTGTCCGACGACGCCGCCCGACAGGTCTCGGACATCCTCGACGCCGGAGGAACCAGTGGAGGACGGCCGGAACGGGCAGCCGGACAAGACCGGGAACGACGCCGCGAGAACATCGACAGACTGCTGGACGTACTGCCCGTCACCATGGTCACGAAAGACGGAAACCACCAGGTGACGGCCGAAGAGGTCATGGCCATGGCCGACCGGACGGAACATGCCGCGGACATGGCCGAGGAGCCGGAGACGGCCGCCGCATCATCCACGGATACGCCGGCGGAACCATTCGACTGGAACGGCGTGGATGGTCTCGAATCCGGCATCCGGGACTGGTACTCCCACGAATTCCCGGACGATCCGGAAGGAGGCCGCATCGACCCGCGGACCACGTTCCGCGAGGCCGTCGAATCGTTCCCCATGGGAGACGGCCACGATTTCTACGCGGTCACCGGAGCGGTGGACTCCATCGTGCGCGAACGCGTGTTCGAGGAACTGTCCAAGCGGCTCGACTGCGGATACGGGACGGTCTACGACGCATGGCTCCACCATACGGGCCTCGACCCGGACCTTTTGGGCACGAAAAGCACGCGCATGCGCCACGACATCGAGGATATGCTCGGCGCCGGATCGTACGCCACGGTGGACGCCATCGCCGACCATATGGCCGCGGACCGGCATCTGAGGTCCATCATCCGCGAGGCAGACAGATCGACTGCCATCGGCAGCCGTGATTTCGAAAAGGGCCTCGGATCCGCCGTCGCCGACCATCCGCGAATCGGACGTCTTATGGACGACGACCGTTTCAAGGACCTCATCTACGACATGGTCCACGACGGACGCAGATTCTCCACGCCAGTACAGGACGATGCCATCGTATCCGGCGCGGACGCCCCCGCGGCCGAAGCGGGGACACAATCCGAAGCCGGGGAGGGGAGAGACCTGCCCGACAGCGGCGACGGGCTGGCGTCGGAGAACGTCGCGGAAGCTCCGGAACCGGTGGTCGCGGCCACCATCGAAGCGGAACAACTCGCCTTCGATTTCGACGACATGCCGTCCGGACTTGACTCCCGGCAGAATCGGGGGGAAAATTATAGCCAAACGAAATTAGATACGTTGTCTAATTCGGGTTCTTCCCACGAAACGGAAGAAAACGATGCGAGGAAGGAGACGACCCGAAATGACGGTCAAATACTGCCCGTACCAGGGAATCAAGAAGATGAGGTACCTGTTCATGGCGGAGCATCTGCCGGAACAGCTCAAGGAACTCAAGAGGCAGAGGATGCCGGCGTTGGACGCCTACATGGACCAGGTCCAGAAGGACTACGGCCGGACGATCACCGAGTACGTCAACCATTGGGACAAGACGCACCAGCACCTCAAGCAGCCGGGCAACTGGGATCCGTGGTTCAAGGGACTCAAGATGGCGGAGCATCAGGCCGAGGAGATCGCCATCAGGAACGTGATCGAAGCCCTCTGACCCACATCGACCGCGGTCTGCTCGACCCGGACCTGCAGGCCACGGGATCCAGCCTCGAACGGGCGCGCGCGAACGTGCACGCCATCGAGGTGCTGCGCGACCTCGACGACAGCGGCCGCGAACCCACCGAGGACGACATCCGCACCCTCGCCGCGTACGCGGGATGGGGCGGCGCCCAGAAGGCGTTCGAGGAGGATGGAGCCGATCCGGCATGGAGTGGGATCAACACGCGTCTGCGCGAACTGCTCACCGACGCCGAATACGCGGACGCGCGCAGCAGCACGCTCACCGCCTTCTACACGCCGCGGCCCGTCGTGGACGCGATGTGGCAGGCGCTCGGCAAGGCCGGTTTCGGCCGGGATCCGAAGCACCCGGACATGGTGCTGGAACCCGGCTGCGGAACCGGCAACTTCATCCGCAGCACTCCGGCCGGATCCTCCTACGCGTTCACCGGCATCGAAGCCGACCCGATCAGCGCCGGCATCGCACGCTACCTGTGCCCGGACGACGACATCATCAACAACAGGATGGAACGGACCGGCCTGCCCACGGACGCGTTCGACCTCGCGATAGGCAACGTGCCATACAGCGACGCGATCAGGATCGACGGTACCGTCATCCACGACTGGTTCATCCGGCACAGTCTCGACACGGTCCGCCCCGGCGGCCTCGTCGCCGTGCTCACCAGCCGGTACACGCTCGACAAGAACACGTCGAACATGCGCCGCGAACTCTCCCGCAGGGCCGAACTCGTCGCCGCATGCCGCCTGCCCAGGGAAACGTTCGGCAGACAGGCCGGCACCGAAGTGGTCTCCGACATCCTGATCCTGCGCAAACGCGACGAGCCGTTGGCCGACACGGCCGCCGAATGGGAGGACACCACCGAATTCCGGGACGGCGTCACCGCCAACAGGCTGTTCGTCGACCATCCCGAACTCGTCGCCGGAACCATGACCATCGGCTCGGGACCATTCGGCCCGCAGATCGACGTCACCGGAACCGGCGACATCGGCCGATTGGGCGGACAGGTCGAACGCATCCTCACCAGCCAGCTCGAAGAGTACGGCATCGACCTGCACGACGGACTCGGCGAACGCGCCAATGAGCCGATCGTCGCTCCCGACAGGACCGTGCAAAAGGCCATGCGGTACACGGTCGACGGCAACGACCACATCTGGTACGGCGACATGGACGGACAGCTCGTCCCCGCGCACTCCCGCGTCAAAAAGGGCGGGGACGCGCGCATGGCCGCCATGCTACGCCTACGCGACCGGACGGAACGCCTGCTCGCCATCGAACGAGACCCGGACGCCGCCGACACCGCCGTGGACCAAGGCATCAGGGACCTCGATGGGGAGTACGACCGGTTCGTCGCATCCTACGGCAGGCTCAATTCCAAAGAGAACCTGCGCGTGTTCGACCCGAACAACTCCGATCCGAGCCTCAACCAGCTCTACAGTTTGGAGAAGATCGGCCCCAACGGGTTCGAAGCCAAAGGAGACATGCTTTCCAAGAGGGTCGTCACGCCGGTGCCTCCGATGCCCGAACACGTGGATGAACCCGTCGACGCGATGGCCGTCAGCCTCGACCGTGTGGGACATGTGGATCTCGACCTCATCGGACGACTGCTCGACACCCGGGACGACATCGAAACCATTGAAAAACTCGGCGACCTCATCGTTATGGATCCGGACACCGGGATGCCGTTGCCCGCGGACGAATACCTGTCCGGCGACGTGGGAGGAAAACTCGACCACGTCGACGGACTGCTCCGGGACCTGGTCGACCAGCCCGAACATGCGCGCGTGAGGGAATGGCTCGCCGACAACGGGCTCGAGGACGTGGCACCGCCCGTGTCCGTCGAACGATGCCGGACGGAACTCACCCAAACCGGGGCATGGCAGAGCGCCACCGACCCGATCCACGCGAACAAGTCCGTGGTCGAAGCCCCCTGGTTCTCCAACGTGCTCAAAGAACACGGACACGGCCAGCAGAGGGCCTTCGCCGCCATGTTCCTGGATGGCTGCAAGCCCGGCGTGGAACTGCTCGGGAAAAACTGGAACGCGCAACAACCCACGGGCAACGACCTGTTCGACACGGTCTTCGACAACGGCTGGTCAAGCGATGACGAAGGAGCGTCCAACAGTGCCATGCGCATGCTGTACAAGGCCGTTTCGGCCGATCCCGAGGCCATCGACGACAAGGTCATCGCCACGATCCTCAACGCCGGCAGCTTCAAACGAGGTCCGGCATGCGACGCGTTGAGAAAAATCACCGATCCAAGCCTGTGGGAGGTGGAGGACCACGGCTACTACAAGGAAACCAAGTGCGATTTCCTCGCCTTGGCCAAGGACCTGCGCGCCCATCCGGAAACCTGCGAATACCTGTACGCGATGGACGTGGACCGGTTGAACCATCCGACCATCGAGAAACGGTACGGACGCTACAATTCATGGGACCAGAAGACGTTCAAACCATTGGACGAGATGGTCGACATGGAAGGCCTGGAACAGTGGAGAAGCCGCCGGAACGCATGGATGGACTCCCATCCGGCCGAACCTGCGGACACGGACCGTCTCAAGAGCCTGCAATCCCTGCGCGAACGACTCGCGCGATCGCTGCCCGCGCGACTCACCCACGACGACATCACCGCGAAACTCGGCTCGGCGTGGATCCCGACCGGAGTGATCCGCGACTTCATGATCGACACATTCGACCTCGGCCAACAGCCCAACATCACCGACGGCGGCATGCGGAGCCTTACGGTCAGCCATGACGAGACGACCGGCAACTGGCAGGTCAACGCGTCGCTCGGATCGAAACTCGACGAGGAAACCATCCGGAAATACGGTCTGGGCACCGGAGCGGGACGCAACCCGTTCGAGGTCGTGTCCGGAGCGCTCAACGCGACCACCAGCAACCTCACCAAACCCGACCCGAACGACCCGACCGGGAAGAGAAGGATCCGCGACCCGCAGGCCACCGCGCTGCTGTACCAGAAGCGCCACACCGTCGAACAGGCGTTCGCGGAATGGGTGTGGACCGACCCGGACCGCACCCGCATGCTGGAGAACGTGTACAACGAACGGTTCAACCGCATCCATCCGCGCGAATACGACGGCTCCTATCTCACATTCCCCGGCATCAGCGCCGACATCGACCTGTATCCTCACCAGCGCAAGGCCGTCGCGAGGATCCTGCAATCCGAGGAGGGCACACTCGTCGCGCACGTCGTGGGAGCGGGCAAGACCTTCACCGGCGTGGCCGCCTGCCACGAGGCGAAACGACTCGGCCGGGCCACCAAGCCGATGATCGTCGTACCGAACCATCTGACCGAACAATGGGCGAAGGACTATCTGACGCTCTACCCGGACGCGAACATCCTGTCCATGACGGAGGCCGACGGCACCGGCAAGGGCGCGGCACGCTTCTGGGCCAAAGTCGCCGCCGGCGACTGGGACGCGGTCATCGTCCGGCAGGACACGTTCCAACGCATGCACGTCAGTCCAGAACGCCGTGAGAAGTATTTCGAACGGCGTAAGGCGGAGATGCTCGACAGCATCGAGACCGCGAAGTCGGACGGCAACGACTTCTCCGCGAAGAAGCTGAAGGACGAGATCGGCAAAATGGAGAAGAACCTCGGCAAAACCGTCAAACAGGCCGAGAAGGACCGCATGCGCGTCGACGGCAAACTCCAGGCGCTGCGCGACAGCGGGGAAAGCAAGGAGTGGATCGACTTCGAGGACCTCGGCGTGGACATGCTGTTCGTCGACGAAGCCCACCAATACAAGAACCTCGCCATCGCCACCACGATCAGCGTGCCCGGCGTGGACGTCGCGGCCGCGCAGAAATGCGAGGACCTGTTCGACAAGTGCGAGTACCTGCGCGAGGCAGGACATGGCAGCAACATCGTATTCGCGACCGGCACGCCGGTATCCAACTCCATGGCCGAGTTGTACAACATGCAACGCTACCTCGCTCCCGACCTGCTCAAGGCGCAGGGCGTGGAGGCGTTCACCAGCTGGGCCAACACGTACGGCAGCATCGTCGAAAGCGTCGAAGTCAAGCCGGAAGGCAGCGGATACCAGATCAAGCAACGGTTCGCGAAATTCCATAACCTTCCCGAGCTGATGAGCACGTTCCACGACTACGCGGACCTGCTGACCGCCGACCAGCTCGACCTCGACGTGCCGGACTGTGAAGTGGTGTCCGTCGCGGTCGAAGCCACCGAAGCGCAGAAACAGGCCGTCGACGCGCTGGTGGAACGGGCCGAACTGGTGCGCGACGGAGCCGTTGACCCGTCGGACGATAACATGCTCAACATCACGAACGACGGCAGGAAAGTCAGTCTCGATCCGAAACTGCTCGACGTGTCCGATCCGGACATCCAGCCCATGGAAGGCGGCAAGGTGCAGGTCTGCGCCGAGAAGATCCACGAGATCTGGCAGGAGCATGCCGAAGAAAAGGCCACACAGCTCGTGTTCTGCGACTCGTCGACCACGGCATCCGGCAAGTGGAACATCCAATCCGATCTGAAACGACGGCTCGTCGACCTGGGAATTCCGGAAGACGAGATCATGTTCGCCGCGCAGGAAAAGGATCCACAGAAGAAACAGGCCCTGTTCGAAAAAGTCCGCAAAGGCGAGGTGCGCGTGCTCATCGGTTCGACCGGCACCCTGGGCACCGGTACGAACGTGCAGGACAGGCTCTTCGCCATCCACGACCTCGACTGTCCATGGAAGCCCGCCGAACTCGAACAACGCCAGGGCCGAGTCCGCCGGCAGGGCAACATGTTCGACAACGTGCAGGACTACCGGTACGTCACCGTCGGCACATTCGACAGCTACATGTTCCAGACGGTCGAGCGCAAGGCCCGGTTCATCAGCCAGATCATGAGCTCCGGCTCGCCATCACGCGAAGCGTCCGACGTGGACGCCACGGTGCTCAGCCTCGCAGACATGAAAGCCATCGCCACAGGAGACCCGAACATCGCCAAACGTATGGAACTCGAGAACCAGCTCACCCAGATGAAACTGCTCAAACGCGCCCACGCCGACCAGCAGAGATCAATCCGGTTCAAGATCGACATGCAACTGCAGCCGACCGTGGACAATCTCGAAAGACTCCACGACGAGGCGTTGGACGACGAGCCGAAATTCCGCGAAGCCGTCGAGATCCGCGGCCAGCATCTCACCCGGGGAATATGCGGCCTCGATCTCGGTGACGGCCCGATCGCGGACCGCAAACAGGCCATCCACGACCTCACCGGCATCGCGCGCAGGCTCGACCACGGGCAGACGATGGAAGTCGGCGAATACTGCGGGATGACCGTCATGGTCGCGTCGAAGAACATGGCCGTCAAAGGCCTCAACGTGTACCGTCCGTTCGTCGGATTGAAAGGCGAGCATGAGCATTGGGCCGGCACCAGCATGCCCGACATCAACAACAGCGCCGACAACGTCATCAGACAGCTCGACCGGATCATCGCCAACAACACCGACACCGCGCAAAGCCTCGGCGTCAAACTCGACAAAGCGAAAGCCAGCCTGGAAAGCGCGTGGAACGCGTTGAACCAGCCATGGGAAGGCCAGAAGGAGTACGACGACCTCACCGACCAGATCGCAAAAATGAACCTGGAAATCAAGCACGGCCAGGACACGACGCCGGCCGAAGAGGACGGACAGGCCGATCTCGCCGAAGCCTCGTTCCACTCCGGCGAGCCGCAGGAACCCCAGGCCGCGCGCACGGCCGTAGAATCCAACCAATCTGTTCCGGCCACTTTCTCCGCGACAGTGGAGACGACCGGCGTTCCGATGCCCGATCCATGCGTCGACCCGTGCAACGGCGGCGCCGGCATGTCGGGACTGTGCATGTGACGTCCGCTCGGGCGGCATCCAGAGAAAAAGGACCGGGAAAGGGAGCCAATCCCTTCCGGTCCTTTTCCGATATCGGCATGCCCGCACGTGAACCGGATGGAACAAACAGAAAGGTATTTCCATCCAAAATGGCCGAAGCCGAGGAAATCCGATCACGGATAGAAACCATCAAAGACTTATCCGACCGTCTGGCCGAACAAGACCGGACGATCAAGGACCTGGAAGAGGAAATGCGGTCGGAGACGCCGGAACATCCATGGTCCTTCATGAAGATGCGCAGGCATAACCGGCTGCATGCGGAAATCGAAGACGAACAAACGTCGATGTCGCGCGACAGATACGATCTGAACTGTCTCACGGAACGACTGTTCGAAGACGTTAACATCATCGCCGACAAGGCAACCTCCACCAACTCCCTGGAACTGATCCTCGACCTGGTCGAACAATCCCTGGACACCGATCCGAATTACAGGGAAAACGTCAGGAAACAAGCCGGAGTGACCGATGGGATGTCATACATGCGTCTCGTTCCGCAAGACAATCCCAAAGGCATGCTGCCACCCACCCCATGGGGCAGGGACGCCGCCGAGGAGGCATACCGGCAGCATCAGGTACGGCAGATCGACCCACGGTTGAGGCTGTTGCGCACGCTCGCCACGGGAAGCTGCAAGGACCATGACACCCTGGAAACGAACGACTATCTCGCCCTGATGGATTTCAACGTGGGAGACCAGGTGACCATGGGACCGGGCTTGTCCACGACGGTCACCACCCCGCATTGGCTCGGAGGCGGGGGAATCCTGCTCATCATCGAGGGCGCCTCCCAAGGAGTGCCAATGGTCGGCAGCAGGGGAGATGTGCCCAACGAAAGCGAGGTGTTCCTCCCGGACCTACTGCACTGCACCGTTTTGGAAGAAACGACGGACGGCACCTATCTGGGCAAGAGATTCGAACGAATCTACCGGCTCGGCGTCGATTCGGAAGAGACTCCCGTTCCGAAGCGGGAACTTCTGGAATTCCCAAGCATCCAATCGAATGTTCCGCTGCCGGACCCGGCCATCGACCAGGACGCGACGGCCGGCGGACCGGACAATCCAGGACTTGAACCATGAGAACAAACGAAACAAGCGGAAACCGACGTAAGGCATCCGATGGCAGGGAAATCAGAGAATTCTGGACCCGGGCGAAACGGCACATAAGCCGGCGGGACTTCGAGAAACTCAGATCCGACGTCACCATCCGCCAATAGGACCGCACGGCGGAACCAATCAGACCGTTCCCTCTCTCCGACACCCATACGGGAGAAAGAGAGAGGGCAAGAAAAAACACAATAGAAAGCAAAAAGGAGAAGACCATGGCCGAAACCGCACAGACCATGACCGAATTCACTTACGCGCCCGGCGAGAAGAACATCGTCGGCGACCGTTTCAGCCCGAGTGTGATCATCTTCTGGCTCAAAACCTCCATCGCCGCGTCCAGCACGCGCGTGCAGTACAAGGCGCCGAACACCCTGTTCGGGCTGATCCCACTCGGCGCATCCACCAAGACCATCCCGCTACGCAACATCGCCAGCGTCGACACGAACACGAGATTCAACCTCGGCAGCCTCGTCTGGGGACTGATCTTCCTGTTCGTCGGCTTCGGCATGTTCAACTCCAACGCACTGGTCGCCATCGTGTGCCTGCTCATCGCCGTCGCGAACTTCGCGAACGTGATGAGCGCCACCCTGACATTCCACGATCCATCCGGCGGCGCGAACGCCATCACCGTGAGCATCCTCGAAAAGGACAAGCTCATGAGCCTCGCCCAAGAGATCCAGGCCCGCGTGTTCACGGACGCCGACCAGCTGCGTCATGAGGAAAGCATGCACATGGCCGAGAAACAGTACACCGCGCAAACCAACAGTGTGCTCATCCAACAGCAGATGCTCGCCAACCAGCAGGCACAAGCCGCACAGCCGGCCTCGGTTCAGACTCTGGCACAGGCCGAACAAACCCAGCCAAGCGAGTGATAGCTTGGAACGTGGTTTCTGACATGCGCCACGTTCCTAGAAAGCATCGGATCCATTCCGCTAAAAAATCTCGATTTACACTAAAGATAAACGACGATTGGTGTGGATGGATCCGTTTTTTATATCCACTACATCCTGCATCGTCGAAGGTAAATGTACTATGGAAGGCATTCTTGAGGGTGACGCCGTAGCTTACAGTTACAATGAAGTAATTTCCAACATATATGAAAGGAGCGGAAGCATGCCACGCAAATTGATCATGTGCGGGAACCATCCGGTCCTTGCGTTCGAATATGATCCCGAGTCCGGCCGCGCGTGTTCCTCGGGCGAGGTCCTCGACCCCATGCGACTGCCCTTGGAATTCACCACGCACGGCAAGAGTGCACTGTACGCCAAAAGAATCGACGAATGGTGGAAGTCCCGCGCTATTCCCTCCACTCGCGATGGTATCCGCCGTGTACTCGAATCGCTCGGCGCGGCGTCTACCGGAGAACTGCTCGACCGGACCTACGGGCTGAGCCTGTCGGACCAATACTGGGTCAGACACGAGGACGATCCAGTCGAATGGAAGGACATCAACTTCTTCGACAATCCCTTCGACGAGGCGTTGGGTGAGATCCTGCTCACCTCGTATTCGTCATCCCATGACATCAGCCTCAACGCTCCCGACGTATCCACTGGCGGCGATCTGCCCAAACGCTGGACGATCGACAAGGTCACCGGCAGCAGGCTGCTCGTCAAGTCGGGCCGCACGGGCCAAGAGCCCATGAACGAGGTCATCGCCTCGAAACTCTGCTCGAGACTGGGCGTCCCGTCCGTCCGATACTCCTTGGCTCGTAGCGGCAACCGTCTGGTATGCACTTGCGCGGACATGCTTTCCAACCATGAGGAACTGGTCTCCGCCTGGCAGGTGCTCCAATCCGTCAAAACCGTCAACGGCCTCAACACTCATGACCAGTGGATCCGCGCCGCCACCGGTTTCGGAGCCGACGGGCGGGCGGTGCGTGATGCCACTGACGATTGGCTCGTGATCGATTACCTCATGCGCAACACCGACCGGCATTACAACAACTTCGGTCTGATCCGTGACGTCGAAACCCTTGCGGTCCGTCCGGCCCCAATCTACGATACGGGCGCGAGCCTGTGGAGCGGCGAGCTCGATGTGGACGGCCGGGATTGGTTCGCCAAACCGTTCTACTCTGCGACCGGTCGGCCATCAGCCCTGCGGCAGCTCAAACTGGTGGAGGACTGGGGCCGGTTCGACCTAGATGTTCTATCGGATTGGCCGGACGAGGTGGCACACGAACTGTCGCGCATGCGTATGTTCGCGCACGAGCGTCTCGACGCCATCAGGGAGCAACTCGCGAAGCGCGTCAAAATGATTAGCGGAATCAGAGATGGCAAGGCGTATCGTGTTCCTAGAGCGATACACGATACGACGAATCTTCCGGAACCGAATCCCGACGTTGATCCTGATGGAATTCATGGAATGGATGTACCTAATCTTGGAATATAGATTTTTATCTAAAAAAGACTTTCTCGACATGAGCAATGGTATCGACTAGTATGGAAGCACCGATCGGGGCACTGCAAACATGGCCAAGATCGGTGGGGTGGTCTCATTCCCATCCCTTGGCAAAGCGTCGGGCCGGTGTCTTCGGACACCGGCCTCTTGCATTCCGTGGTCGTACAGACAATAAAAAGTTTGACTCACGGTAAAACATGCGCTTAAGCGTTGCGTGGAGATGGCCACGTGACGCTTACTTTTATAGACATCCCGAAAAACGTCCGTTTTTGAAACAAAGCTATGCAATGCTTCAGATTCTTCGATTTGACGGTTAAAAACGTCCCATAACTCGTTCCGCAACCAACATCCCACAATGCTGGCCGGCCAACGAGTAATGGCATATCTGATGCTACTCATTCTCATTAAGCTGGATCCCTTTATATTTGATGGGATATTCCGCGTCCATAATGGTATGCAGAATCATCCATATGACGGCTTTCTGCCTGTTGCTGACCATACAGTAGGGCTCCTCGTCTTTGAACCAGTACACTCCATCAGAAGTCACACGATGGAATATTTCAGATTTTCCATAATCCATGTATGTATCCGCATACATGTTCGTCTCACCGCATGCGAGTATTGATTCGTGGTACAGGCATGCCACGGCAATACTGTGGTTGCCAGCTTTTCCTACGGTAGTCAGACAGAAAGGCCAATAGAACTCATATTCCATGTTGTCCCATTTTCCCCAATAGTCGTGCATTACTCGACCTAATCCACGTTTATCCTCAGTCAGCCTTTCATAGCCCCAGGGCTCGGTGCATATTGCGTCGATTCCCGGTTCTATGGCAATACGTTTCGATTCGGAGGCTTTTACACCAATAATCATCGATTTGTATTCATCGCTACTGAATTCTACGAATTTTCCAGAATCGAAATCGTCTGCCTGCATGGGAGGGAAAGGTAGTTCGCCTATATCTGTATAGTTCCTCCCATACACCTTTTGCCATGCCTCGGCTTTTCTCCGAGACTCGACGGTTTTACGATCGGGCACTGGATTGACAAGTGACACGTTTTGAACTTCACGGTCCGGCTTCTCCTCTAGGCCGGTAAACTCGGGAATCTCCAATTTGTGGAACATGATTGTGTCGAAGTAGGCCCTTGTCTGCTGAATCAGAATCATCGCCGCGGGATGATTATCCCATCCGGCATACCGAGAATCGGCGCATAACTTTTCTATCATTCTGACAAGTGGGGCAACGTGTGTGGTCGAGCATTCGATCTTCTGCTCGTACGCGCTGACTTCGGCTTCCAGATCAGCCAGTCTGCCTTTCTGACTTTTGCACTGTTCTCGAAGGTCAAGATTTTCCTTGCGTAGTTTCTTTGCTTTGCGCCCGATGAACAATTTGACACCTTTCCTATTGCTTAAACGCTTTACACTTCATAATTACCATGGTCGTCATCAGTACTGGTAGTTTTCCAGGAAATACCTGCCGAAGATGTTCTTGCTCGACGGTCTTGTCGAAGTCGGGAGCGATAAAACCGGCTAGGCCAGTTGACATGGCACATCCTCTATTGTAATTTCGGTGAACGTGCGGATGAAGACGATATAAATGCAGGTACACTGTAACCATCATGAAAGCGGAAGCGAATATGGCAGACACGACCAACACCATCATGTAGCTCGTTGTCCAATTGAGAAACGAGGCGTTGAACGCATTTGGACCGCTTAATCTGAATAAATGAAGCGATCACCATCTTTCTTGAGATAGTGGTCGGCGAGAATTAAGGACTGAACGCATGGCATACGAAAGCGGAAGATTCAAAGAACATCATGAAGTGAGGTTGCCCCTGTTGCGGGAACTCCTTCGAAAGGGGTGGAGTCGTGATCAGATTATCTGCCCCTCACCAGACAGTGATGATCGTGAGTGGCGTGTGCCCAAAAGCCCATCGGAAAACGCTTTGCGCGAAGCGGGCCGGAGCTTCAATGGTTATCCCGTCGATATGGCAATTTTTGATTCTCCCCAGCATCGCGGCGAGTGGGATCATGTTCTCGCACTGGTTGAAACGAAAGCGCCGAACCACAAGGAAGGCATATCGGAGCTATCGACGTATCTAGGCCTTGAACCCAATGCAGTGCTCGGCATCTGGTCCGATGGAAACAGCATATCCCTTGTGTACAAGCAAGCCGACATGCATTACAAATCGGTAAGACAAGCAACGTTGCCGGCACCGGGGGATAACGTCCTGATCCCCGGAGACAAGGCGCTCACCTACGTGGATTTAAGGGAACATGACGACATCAGCGGAGCGGGTCTCAATCGTTTGTTCTCCGACCTTTTAAACCATATCGTCGCCAATGACTCGAAATCCACTCGCGCCGACGACCGGTTGGACAACATGTGCAACATGCTGCTGCTGAAAATGGATTCGGACACCAACGGCAAAATGGCCCAAGATCCCCAAGAGCCTCTTGATTTCCAAGTTTGCCCGACACCGGCGGAAACCGCGAAAAGAATCAATATGAGCTTTGAAAGGTACATGGCGAAATACCCTTTCCTCTTCGAAGACACATCAACGAAAACCATCAAATTCGATGATGAGACGATTCATGCCGTCGTTTACTGGCTTCAAGGCATCAATTTGAAGTCCGCAGCACCGGAGACCCTGTCCTCGGCGTTCCAAGTGTTCCGTTCGGCGAATGTCAAACAAGGCGAAGGGCAATATTTCACGCCCCAGCGCATCATTGAATCTGCCGTCAAATTGATGGAGATCGACTACCATGATAAAGTCATAGACCCAGCTTGTGGTACCGGCGGATTCCTGTTTGAGACTTATAACACTCTGCTGAAACGCGCATCCGACGAGCAGCGCGACGAAATCAGAACATGGGCTCATCGTAATCTTTACGGTGTTGATTTGGATTCCATCAATGTCAAGCTAGCTCGCGCGCTAATGATTGGTGCGAAGGACGGATCTACCAATATTGTTCTTGGCGATTCGCTTCGGGAACAGAAGTGGCAGGATTTTCCCATGCTGTCTCCCGTCCTGGGGAGCGAAGCCGATGGTTCATACGATGTCGTTCTCACGAATCCACCGTTTGGCGAGAAACTGAAGATTCGCGCGACTGACGCGAAACAGGCGAAATACAGTATCTGTCAACATACCAGCGGCGGATACCCTAGCGACAACTACTCTGACACCGAGCTTGGCCTCGTATTTATGGAACGTGCCTACAGATTGCTCACATCCGGAGGACGCTTGGGCATAGTCCTGCCAGAAACGTATTTCTTCTCCAAAACGTACCGATGGTTCCGCAAATGGGTCGATCAACACTTTGACGTGTTGGCGGTGATGAACATTCCCATGGAAGCATTTCAGGGTTTCTGCCGAGCCAAAACGAATTTTTATGTCATGCGCAAGAAGCCAGCGAAAGAAGGCGCGCCACTGAAGCAACCATCCTGGGCCCGTACCAGTGAGACATGGATCACCTATGCCCCTACCATCGGAATCAACAAGGATGGTAAGCCTCTTTACCATGTCACCAAGGAAGGCACGCGGACAAAAGAAATCGACGATACGGTGCTCTCGGACGTGACAACGCTTCTTGAGGGATCAGATTCTCCCCACAGCGCGTTTCATCCCCACTCCGAAGTCTCTCATCGATTCCTATATTGGTGTGCCCCAATACTACGACTGGGCCAGCATCAAAGAGTTCGAGCGGTATGTTCAAACCCATCTAAAAGGCTTTTTGACAAGAACTCTCGGTGATCTTGAAGATACGGGAATCATCTCTATCAGGAACGGTCACGGCAGTCCTTCCGCTGACTTGAGAAACGGCGATGTACCTTATGTGAAGGTATCAGATCTGCGCGCGGGCATGGTCAACTTCAATCCCACGAACATGGTTTCTCTATCACTAGCAAAACGGTTCTGGCACGGAGAAGCCAGTGGACTCTCTCCATGGAGCATCGTCACTCCCTCACGCGCATCGAAGAACATAGGAGAGCCCTCCATGCTCCTACCTGGCCAAGAACGGGCAGTGTTCACTAAGGAAACGCTTATTATGAATGTGATGAGCGAAACACTGTTCGATAATTTCTATCTCGGATGGGCATTGGACCTTGACGCGGTCCGCAAGCAATGGAGCAGAGTCGTGTTCATGCAGACCAACCGCGAAGATCTTGGCAACAGATATCGAGAAATTCGGATTCCGGTTCCCGACACCAGAGAACATGGAGAATTGGTTTCAAGCCACTACCGCAAGTACTATCGTTCAATTGCGCAATTACGGTCGGAGTTTTTGGAAGCGCGAAAAGCCCAAAATAAATGACATTCCAAGATTGGGTTCGTCTTACACTGCGCGCGGAGACGAACCCAACCATATTTAATCTTTGGACATGTTTCCAAAGCTTTCCGATTCGATGACGTCCATGTCGGTGACGATGACGATATAGTAGTTCTGCCCAGACATGTCATGCCATTCGCAGGGACGTCCGATGAATTCGACCGTCTCGCCGCCCTTCAACGAGTCCAGTTCCTTGCGGATCCGGCCGGTCGACGGCATGAGGGAGACGAAACGCGCCTCGTCGCCCTCGAACCAGCAGGCGCGGACGGTTTTGATGCGTCTGCCTCCGGTGAGGTTGAGCGTGGAACGTGGGCAGACGGGCGGGATCTTCACCCTGCCGATCTGCGGGCACACTCCGATGCCGCCGTTCCGTGGCAGTAGCGCTTTCCAAGAGCGGTTGTTCGTGGTGGCCATGTTCTCCTACTCCTTATCTTCCTTGAGGGTTCCCTGCGGTCGGCCGAACACTTTCTCCCGGTTCGTCGGATCGAGGTTGGTCGCGCAGCCGCTCATCGCCGTGGTCAGATTCTGCTGGGCTTTGGTCAAAGCGTCGTAATCATCCGACTTGGAGTCCACGAGTCGTTTCGCGGTCTCGTACGCGGCTTTGAGATCGCCGCAGCCTTGCGTGCCGGAAAGATCGTCCCGTTCGATGGTGGCGACCTCGCGCGCGGTGTTGTCCAATCCGGACGAGAGGTCGTCTCGTCTCGCCTCGATGCCGGCCTGCATGGCTTGCGGATACCATTCGCGTGCGAGGCTGCGGATCGTGTCGATGTCCTTCTGCTGTCCGATCGCGTCGTACAGGTCCGTCGCTTCGGCTAGATCCTGACGGTTATGCCGGTACAGCAGGTTGCCGAGCGTGTCGACGTTCGAGTTCTCCGGCGCGTTCAACAGGTCGCGTACGTCGTCGGCGATCTGTTCCGCGTCGCCGGTGAACATGGATTGTGCCTGCTGTTGCAGGGTGCCGGACGGTTTCGTCGTCTTCTTTTTCTTGTTCTGTTTGTGGGATCGTGTCTGCGCGGATTGGCTGGATTGCGGCGTGGACGTCGTGGACGTCTGCTGTTTCCATGGGTTGGCGACCAGGACCATGACGGTGATGGCGATGATGGCGATCGCGCACCAGACGGCCGCCTGCTTCTTCGATTCGGGCGTGGACGCCTGACGATGTTTGTTCTTTCCCATTGTTGTGCTCCTTTCCCGTTTGTCAGAGGCTTGAGTCGTTGCTCGGCAGACTGTTGTCGTTGGTTTCCGGTGGCACGTACCATCCGCCGGAGTTGCCGTTGGATGTTCCGCCATTGTTGTTGTTCGTGGTTCCTCCGCCGTTGCCTTGCGGCACGCTGGTGGAGCCTGAGCCGGAAGAGCCGGAGGAGCGGCGGTATTGCGGTGTCGGCGCGGGCATCGTCTGCTGTTGCTGTTGCGGGGCTTGCTGTTGGGCTTGCGCCTGCGCTTCGGCCTGCCGTTTGGCTTCCTCGTCGGCTTTGGCTTTCGCGTCCAACGCCTGGGAGAGGTTCCCGCGCGCCTTGTCGAGCTTGGATGCCATGTCGTTCCACGTGTCGACGGTGGTTTTCGCATCGAGCTTGCGGGCCTGGCCGATCAGCTTGTCCAACGTGGCCTTCGCGGCGCGGGTCGCATCATCCGATGGTTTCGCGTCCGTCGACGCTTTCACGGCCTTGTCCAACGCGTCCCGGCATTTCCTCCTCGCGTCCATCAACGGCTTGGCTTTGACGAGCCGGTCGACCTTGCCGGCCAGTGTGCGGGTTCGTTTCGTGGCCTTGTCGGCCTTGGTGGAGAGCCGTTCGGACTCGCTGATGGACAGGCCGGCGCGTTCGGATCGGATGAGTTTGCCGTTCGATGCGACGAGGTCACGCAGCGAGTCCACGTCCTTATCGTCCACGCCGGCCTTGTCTGCATTGCCGACCGTGTTTTTCGCTTTACCGTTGCATGCGGCCAGTTGGCTCATGGACGCTTGCACGCGCTCATAGGCGGTTTTCTCCTTGACGGCCGTCGAGTGGGAGCCCGCCAGGGCGAGGATGATGAGCAGCATGATGGCGGCGCCCGCGATGATCAGACCGCGTTTGACCCAGGTCATGGCCTTCGAGTCGCCGGAGGGCGCGTCGGGGTCGGCCACGTCCTCCAACACCTCTTCCGGAAGGATGGTCGTTTCGGATTCGGGTCCCGGTCCGATCACGGTGGTTTCGGCTGGACTTTCATCCGGCGTTTCCGGGTCGGGCGGTTCGATCACGGTGGTCGGAGCCTCCAATCCGGCCGGTGGGATGGGCTCATCCGTTTGGGTCATGTCGGGCACGATGAGCATGGGCTGTTCGGGCTCGTGTCCGGGCTTGGCCGGCGGTGGCGGGGGAGTGGGCTGTTCAGGCTCGTGCTCGGTTGGAATGTTCTTCCGGCCGCGGCGTTTGCGTGGCTTGCGTTCCTGCCTGGCGGGCTTGTCGTCCTCCTGCGTGTCTTCCTGCAGGGAGTCGATCCATGCGAGGTCGTCACGCAGCGAGTCCGACGGCGTCAACTGGTCGAACAGGCTGGGCTGTTCGCTGCTCATCGTCCGTCCTTTCCACGTTCGAACACGTCGTCGAGCTGGTCGAGCATACGGTCGCAATGGTCGAACACGTTGGCTGGATCACCGTCCACAAGCCGGTTCAACCGTTCGGTCAGATCGTCCTGCATGTCGATGGAGCATGGCTGGTAGGCGTCGTCGAACTGGCTGCTTCCGTATTCGCGGAGGATGCTCCGTCCCTGGTCGATCAGATCGGCGAGGGCGCGGCGGTCCTCGTCCGTCATGAGCATGGAGCGTTCCTGGTCGCGCGTGAGTCTGACGGCGGCCGTGACAGCACGGTCGAGCCGGTCACGGCTCGACCGTTCACGGGTCGTGTAATCCAGGAGGGCGCGACGGATCCGTTCCTCGTCATTCCTCGCGGCGGCCAGATGCTCCGGCTTGTGGTCCATGGCATAGTTGCCGCGCAGGCCTTCCAATCCGGCGCGCCACTTGTCGACCTGGTCGGACAATGCCTTGTCGTCCCGATCATCCTCGTCATCGACGCGGGTGGGTGTCATCAGATCGCATACCGCGTCCAATCCCTCGGACGCGTTCGTGAACCGCCAGGACGGTCCGAAGCCGGGCTCTCCGGCCCAACCACCGTCGCGTTCGAACCAATGCCTGTACTCGTCGCATCGCGCCTGTTCGCGTTTGCGGTCGTCCGCCGTGGACAGGTGGTGCTTGTGGTCCGCGCTGGACGTGTCGGCCGAGGACAGGTATCCCTTGACGCGTTCCAACGACGAGTGGATCAACGATTGCAATGTCGGCGCGTACAGGCCGCCGTTCGGGCTCGCGACGATCATGTCCATGTAGCATTTGAGCGAGTAGACCTCCTGGACCACGTCGTCGTGGCGGATCCAACAGGATGGCAGGGTGCGCGCCCAATCCGTGTAATGCGTGGTGAGGAACCGGCCCATGCGTATGGTGTGCAGCATCATCAGATCGATGTCCATGCGCGTGGGAGAGCCGGTCAGGTCCAACGGGCGGGCCTCGACCATGGTGGCGAGGGAGTTCTGCGGGAGTTTGGCCCACAGGCCGGGACCATGCTCCGGCTCGTTGAGCGGGGCCATGGTGATCTGCGTGAGCAGCTGGTCCAGGTTGCGCGCCATGGAGGACGGCAGGTCCTTGCCGGTCAGCTCCTTGTATTTGCCGTTCACGGCGGCGGTCAACTGTTCGTACGCGTGCTCGCATTGCTCCCTGACGGACAGTTCGCCACGCTGCCTGTTCACCATGTCGTCGAACATGGCCTTGACTTCCTCCTGGAAGTCGCGTTCCATGTCGTCGGTCCAGAACGACGGCCGTTCCAAACCGTCCGTCACGCCACCCGGGGTGGACGGCCCATGCTCCGGCTCGTCCCGTCCCGTGGAGCCGTCCATGATCGCATCCGGTTCCCCGGGCTTGTCGGCCTCGTCCGGCGGGGTGGATTCCGTCGGCGTGGACGCGGGGGAGACCATCTCGTCGAAGAACTTGTCCACGGCGTCGTCGCTCATGCGGTCGCTCCTTCCGTCTCATGCCATGCCTGGCCCGCGGAGGGACGTAGGTCCTCCAACCCCTCGCGCCACCAGTCGCGGTCGTGGAACATGATCATGTGCACCAGGGCGGGCGCCTGGCCCAATGGTTCCACGAGCGCGTAGCCGACGGGCAGGAGGCTCAGTTCCTGTTGGGTGACGGATTCCTCACGTTCGTGGCGTGTGGTCAGACCGCCCAACGGTCCCTGTCCCGGATTCCAGGAGGATTCGCGGCGGGTATGGTGGTGCGTGCCGATCTGACTGATCCACCATTTCAACGTCTCGTCGTCGGACACGCCCTTGAGCATGATCCGATGGCAGTTCTCCCACACGGTCTGTTCCACGGCCTTGCCGTACCCGTCCTTCTCGTCGGCCATCTGCTGGCGGGACTGTTCCACGATGATCAGCTGGTAGCCGTTGCCGCCGCCCTGGGTGATGGCGTTGCGCAGGCCGGGCCATTTCTCGATGTTCGACAGTTCGTCAAGCACGAACCGTGCGGGGGGTTCGATCTTGCCGCGCGAGCCGGAGGCCTTGTCGAACGCGAGGTCCTGGCATGCCTCCTGGAACGTGTCGAGCAGGAGGCTCACGAAGATGCCCGCGTTGCCGGCGACGCCGCCGTCACGGCGTGGCTTGGACAGCACGTACACGGTGTCGCCGCGCAGCACCATGCGTTTCGGGTCGATCAGTCGCGGATCGGACGGACTCAGATTCATGCGGGCGCGCACGTTCGGGTCGGCGAGGATGCTGAACGCGTTCTTCACGCCGAACCACTCGCTGCCTTTCTGACGGGGATCGACGTGCGGCAGCGCGTTCAATGTCGCGGCCCAACGGTCCATCTCGCGTTCGTTCGTGTACTTGCGGATCAGGTCGGCGGCCTCCTGCGCGTTCTCCGGGCTCAGGCTCCACTTGTAGCAGTCGTTGATGGTGCGGTCCGCGATCGCGGCCGCGTACAGCATGGCCTGCACGTACATGGTGGCGCTCACGCCCCACTCCTGGTTGTTCGATCCGGAGCCCATGCCGCCGATCGCGACCATGGTCTGCGCGCGGCGCATCGCGACGGCCGGATCGTCGCAACCCTGCAATGGCGTCCAACGCATGTTGTGCCGCGTGTCCGGATCGTTCTCCGCGACGCCTTCCGGGTCGAAGATGTGCGTGGTGCCCGCGCCACGGCCACCATACGACGCGCCGGTCACCCGATCCTTCACGCCGCATTCACGCAGGTAACGCGTCGCTTTGATGATGTCGCCTCGCGTGGAGGTCGCGAGCACGAAACCCGGCGCCTCGACCACGGCAGGGATGACGACGCTCACGGTCTTTCCGGAACGGGTCGGCCCCAGGACGTAGATGTGTCGTTCCGAGCCGAGCCACACCTCCATGTTCCATGATTTGCCCACATACCAGGCGGCATGCCATGCGCGCGGGTGGATGGCGCCCGGCTTCCGGTCGCGGAAATCCGCCAGCATGCGCGGCAGTACGGACGGGACCACGTCACGGTTGATGGCCCGCGGCCCGTAGCCGGCGGCGATCTGACGCCAGGATGCGATGCCCGGTCGGGTGGAGATCCAGTCGGCGGCGCGTTCCTCGGAATCACGGTACGCGTCCCAGAAGATCCACAGGACCATGACGAGCAGGAACGCGATGGCGAACACTGGCAGGGTGAGCAGCGTCCAGGCGAGCATGCTGCCCCTGGCGGCGAGGAACATGACCATCGACATGAGCAACGAGAGCACGCATACGAGCGCGCCCGCACGGACCACGAGATGGCTTTCCTCGTCGCTCAACCGTTCCAGCAGGTTCGTGTGGCGGGCGAGCCATTCGCCCGTCTTGGACGATTCGAATTTCCGCCACACGCCCATGACCTGGCTGCGGTTGTCCGCGTTGAGTTCCTCACGGTCGTAGCCGCGGCGTGCCGTGATCCGGTGTTCCGACATTCGTTTCTCCTTTCGATTGGATTGTTCAGGAGGCCTTGCGCAGGCTCGACGTGTCGAACACGTCCGCCCACATGGGGCCGGCGATGGGCAGTATCATGCGTGGATGCTCGTGTCCGATGCGCCAGATGCCGTAGCCTTGGGCCAAGCGTGGGATCTGGTCGAGTTCGTCCTCGCTCAGATCGGGGATGAGACGGTTCAGCAGGGGGATGTTCTCGCCACCCTGGCGGTAGATGATCTTCGTCTCCATCAGATTCATCAGCTGTTCGACCTTGCCGCGCAGGCCGGAACCGGCGGTGAACACCTGGGTCATGTCGGCAACGCCATGCACGATCAGCCAGGTCGCGCAACCCCAATGGCCCGCGGAACGCTGTCGGGTCTGCAACGAGTCGACCAATTGCGGGTTCGACAGCAGGTCCCACGCCTCCTCGCATACGATGATGCGGCGCAGTCCGTCACGCGCCTGCAGCAGTCGGTCGATCCACGAGCTGACCGCCGCGGTGTACACGCGTTTCAACGTGGGATCCTGGAACACGGGACCGGACGTGTCGAACACGATGATCGGCGCGGTCGGATCCAACGTGATGGTCGACTCCTTGTCGAACATGCCGCTCATCGTGCCGTCATCGACCATGGGGGAGAACACGCGGGCCGCCTCGCTGGCCTTCTCGCGCGCGAGATCACGGTAATGCTCGAAGCCGTGGATATGCGAGTATATGGAATCCACCCAATCCCAGTCGGACAGTCGTCTGACCGCGGCCTGCAACGTCATCGGACCGATACCGTACGAGGCGATGAGCTGGTCGATCAGGGACAGCATGTCCTTGTCCAACGTGAATGGACGGTCCGGTTCCCTCACCGCCTCCGCCAACGCCATCATGGCGCTTTTCCTGCCGGCCAGGACCTCCTGGCGCAACGCGCGCTTGTCCTCCTCGGATTTGAGGTGGGACATGTCGGGCATGGCGAACGGGTTCAGATAGTTGCCTTTGCCGGGGGAGACGACCTGCCCGCCGGGAATGGCCCGCGCGATGGCCTTCCATTCGCCCTGCCGGTCCGATTGGACGATGATGTTGCGTCCGAACCCGATCTCGCGCACGGCGATCGTCTTCGCGCAATAGCTTTTGCCCTGGCCGCGCAGGCCGCTGAAGAACAGGTCGGGACTGGTGGTCATGTGCGCGTCGTACGTACCCCAGCAGTCGAATTGGAACAGTTCGCGGGAAAGCGCGTCGATGCCGATCGGCGGACCCGGGATCAGCTGCGCGCCGGAACCGGCCACGAAAGTGGTGAGCACTCCCGCCCGTCCCGTGCTGGTCTGATGCCATGGGATCAGGGGACGTTCGTTGAAATCGCGGGTGATCATGTCCAACGGGCTCGCGGAACCCAACGGGAGCATGCCTTCCTCGTCACGCTGCCGCGCCCTGTACAGGCTCTTCGTCTGGCTGACCTGCTTCGACACCATCGAATACAGGCGTCCGCGAGCCGATTCGACCGCGCCGCGGTCGGAACGCGAATACCGGTGTTCCGGCACACGCACCGACCGGCCGGCGCCGTCACGCACGCGCATGAGCCAGTCAAGTTCGGGAATGGACAGTCTGGTCGGCGCGGGAACGAAACCCACCACGCCGACGCCACGCCGCGCGGGACGGCCGAGCCTGTGCCCATCGTCCTCCAACATCGGCACGAACGGATCGGCCCCATCGCCGTCCGGTTCCATGCCATCTGCTTCCGAACCGTCGTATTCGTCTTCATCGTCGACGGACATTCCCACCTCTTTTGAAAAGACGGAAGATGGGCGGGAGGAATCCCGTGGATACGGAACCATCCCACCCATCATGGATGTGAGCCGGTCCGACGTCACACGTTGTATCCGGCATGGGCCATCAGCATGCCCGCCACGACCATCAGCACGAAGCAGACGACGGCGAGCACGATGAACAGGACGGCCTTGCCTTGACGGGTCTTACGGCTCATGGCGAGAACCTTTTCCTTGGTCTTGCGGCCAACGAAGGTGCTTTTCTGTTTGACGGCCATGTACACGAACGCCTCATACAGGCATGAGGCGGCGACGACCATCAGGACCAGGATGCAAAGGGTTGCAGCCATATGGATTCCTCCCTAGTTAGGACATGTCCCGGAATCGGCCGGCCATGCGACCGTACGGTTCCGCACAATCCACATGGCACGCGGACGATATCAGACAGGGGGAGGGAATCGAATGCTTTCACAAAAAAGGCAATTCATCAGCAGCGGATATCCACAGGAAAACCAGTATGCCGAAAAATTCTAACGAAAAACATGTCATTTAACGGAGGATCGTATTGCCAGAAAACCCGCCCCCTATGAGATAATGGTTTATAGGATATCCACCGGAATGGTCGGGTTCACAGCGGTATTTCTCCAAGAATGACAGAAGGTAATTTTGGATAAAGAAAAAGATCCCATTCTAAAATTGAGGCGCATGGAGGGAAAGCTGCTTCTACTTGATTTGAAGAAGATTATTTGGGTCGCGCCTCTGTCTTGGCTGACGATGTTCATCAGCTTGGCATGTTTGCTCCTTTCGGAGCACCAGTCAGATTGGAAATGGAATATCTCTAGTGTGACCAAGTCAATTATTCCCTTTCTGGAACAGGTTTGGGCGGATGCCGCGGATCATGTTCGACCAGGCTGCTCCGATCCGCTTACATGCTTGTTGACTTTTCTGACATTGAACGCTGCCATTGTTGTGGTGATTGCGTTAGAAGGGAAAACCAGAGTAAAAGGGACGATAGAGCTTTTTTCCTCAGTATCTATCGGAACTTCCGTTTTCATACTGGCTCTCACAGGGATTCTGACCCCATGCCTGATAGAGGAATACGGTCCTATTTTCGGGCCCCTCTTCATCCTGTTCATCTTGGTTTGGTCGTGCATATTGGCGAATGCCAGTAGGATTTACAGCGAAGAAGAGCGAATTAAACGCTCAGAAGAAGAGCAGAAGAAAGAACTTGAATCAGAGAAGAAAGATCTCGCAGATAAACTTGAAAAACTACCCGGCGAGGCCAATAAGACAAAATACCTCAAGTGGCACCGCTACGGTCCACCTGTACTGCTTGTATTTATTCCGACATTCCTGCTCAGCTCTGTGCTTTTCACCGTTCTTCTCGGTAACCGGTCCAGCAATTCTGGATTGCTATTTCTTTCGATCCTCATCTGTGCACTGCTGATTTCTTTGTTGTACACCGGGCTTCTTGTCCCCATGCTTCTCGAAGTTGTTGTCGACGCTGAACAACACTCTTTCATTAGGGTAATGGGGATTCTTCTTTGGCTCCTTATGGTTATTTTCTTCTCTCCGCTCCTTCCTTTGCTCACGGTCTATCCCTCTTGGAGCCATGACACACTAGTTCTAATATGCATTGCATTGTGTGCCGGGGCTTATGCTTATTTTTTGATGCGTCTGCCCTGGACCTGTACATCGAGAAAAAACTGGAGAGGCAGACTATTTAATTGTTATCGTTACCATTCTTTCACTAATAGCATTAAGCGAATTGACAAAGAACTTGAGCTGGTTAATAAAAAACTAGAGCAGAGGAAAAAGTCCGATCAAAAACAGGATCAAAATGGAACTGTTCCACCCTATGCTCCTGCTTCAAATATGGGACAACCATTAGAACAGCGTCTTGCCGTTTTGGAACGTCAGACAGCCGCACTCCTCGACGTTACGGAAAAACTGGAAGCATCCATTTCCAGTACGAAACAGAAAAAAACTCTCTGCGGTCTTTCCCATTGGTTCGGCCATTTTTAGCCTGTAAGATCTTCGATTTACTTGAATCGAAGACTAATCATATGTATCTTGTTCTTGTAGTCGGCGCCGCTCCCGTCAAGCTTTGGTGTTCCAGCCGGCGCGTTTGAATCCGTTGGCGGGCGTGGCGGTTCTCTTCCATACGTCGGTCGGCTCGTGCCGCGACGACGCACATGCTCCATGCCGTCAGCAGTCCGAAGAGCCAGAAGACAGCGATGATGGTTATGACGACGATCTTGTCCATCTCATCCTCCTTGCGCGGGGATTGTCGTTCCTCTATGCCGCGTTATTTCCACACGCGCCCCGTCCGATACCGTCACGGGGGAGATGATGAGGGTGTGCGGTCTTGCGGAGGGTTGCTTTTCCGTTCCCGGCCGTCGTTGGACGGGAGGCATGCGAGGCGGGATAGGGATGCAAGGGAGAAAAAGAAAAACGGCCGGAACAGGGTCGGGAAGCCCAGTATGGGTTTCCGTCGTCCTGCTCCGGCCGTCTGCCGGGTGGTTTACCAGATGTTTAGATCATTCGGAATATAGGCTCTTCAGTCTGTCGGAGAACGTGTTGAGCCGTAATTTTCTGAGATGGGCCAGTTCCTCGCCCATGGTGCGTGGCGGATTGTTCTTGTTGGAGACGACCGTGTCCATCACATCCAGCACTCCACGTGTGTCCCGATCCAGCATGCGGCACAGGAAAACGTCGGGATGGATGGCCGTGATCGAATACCGACTGAGTTTTTCCAAGGGAAAGTCCTTGAGATTGTAAGTGACGATGTAGTCCGCGTCGGCAACCAGAGCGGCGGCGAGCACATGTCTGTCATCGGGATCGGGCAGCTCATCAAGTAATGTTTCGCGAGGCTCCCACCCGTATATGCAGTGCGTGGGATTCATGGAACGTATAGAGTCCAGGAAACGGTCTATACGTTCCGGATCGCGATGCTGGCGTTCGACCATTGCTCGACGCGTTTCGTCAAGGATGCGTTCGGACCATACCACGTCGACGATCTCATGTTCGTCCAATGTGATGAGGATATCGAGCAGCCAAGTGGTGGGGAATACGTTGGCGTCCAGTAACGCAACCGGCTGGGTCATGGCGTTGTGGTCCCTTCCGGGTTAGTCGAACTGTGCGACGTAGGCGGCCATTTCGTCGTCGTCCATTGTGATTTCCCGAGCCGCCCGTCGCATGGCGTCCAAGGACTCCCGCATGCGCGTACGTTCCTGACGCTGGTATTCCATGATGTCGACCACGTCGACCATGCGTCGTCCGGTTCCGCCGTTACGGGTGAAGGGCAACCGTCCGGAATCAAGGATACGGGCGACGGTACGGGGCGAACAGTTCATCAGCTTCGCGGCCTGCCCGGTGGTGATCATCCGGTGCCGTCCCATGACACCCATCGCCGCGTTCATGGCCGCTTCGAAGGCCTTGTCGTTCAATTCCGTCACGACGCCGTCAGCGTCGATCAAGACACGACGTCCCGCCACAGCCGTGGCGTTCCCAGTGGACGTGCTCTTCTTCGTCGTGCGATGAGCCTTGACGTTGCGCAGGACATAGCGGGTCTTGTTATTGCGTGAAACATGATGGGAATGGGAACCTACGGCTCTCCCAACATGCGAGTGTTCCAATTCCATCGTGCCGGTACTCATATCCACCTCCAGAATCGACTAGCTGGCGCTTCCACCAGCATACTAAAAACTGTCAAAACTGACAAGGTGTTGTTTTGTCGCTTTTTTAGCCATTCGTTTCTTGAAAATTTCCCTAGGTCAAGCTACTCGGGATCGTCCGGCCGCGTATCGTCCGGAATATCGGCCGGGTCCGGCGGTTGGAGTCCTGGGGTCGGGTCGTCCAATCCATGGTCGGGATGCAAACCGATCATGTGGGGCGCGGCGACGTCCCTTTGATGTCTGATGATCGGGAGCCGGCCACGCAGCAGGCCCGTGATCCGGTCGATGAGCATGGGGGAGAGGCGCTGGTTGGTGGAAAGCTGTTCGTGGACGATGTCGGGCACGTCGTCCAAAACACTGAGATCGTACCTGTCCCAATCATCGATGAGGGACAATTGCCAGTACGCGTTGTCCTCCTCTCCCCATTGGTCGGTCCAGAACGGTTTCGTCCGGTAGTCCCCGTTGTCCATGGCGTCGGGATCCATGCCGTTCCACAGGCTCGCTCCGCTGTCGTAGATCGGGGCGGGACGGATGGCGAAGGATTCCACGTCCCTGATCAGACCGAAATTGTTGTAATGCCGGTCCGTGTTGCGTAGCAGGAAGTCGAGGAACAGGAAATCATCCGTGGCGTGCATGATCGCGTCACGGTCGATGCCGAGCCGTTGGCAGGCCTCCACCCAGATGTCGCGCCGTTCCCGGTATCCTCCCTTCCGGAAGATCCGCATGATCTGTCCGGCGGGAATGAGCTCCTCCGTATCCGAAAGCATTTCGTCGCATGCCGACACCCTGGCCCCGTTGATCTTGCCCACACGGTATTCGACATGGTCGATGCCAAGCAGGCGGGCCGTTTTCCACGCTATCCGCTCGTTGTCGGGCTCCTGGCCGGACCGTCCCGCCTTGATGAGGGTCCTGACGCCGTCGTCACGGATGATCCACCGTTTGGGCAGGTCTCCGGCGCTGGTCACGTCCGGCGTGTTCACGTCGCCGATACGGGATGAGTCGCCGGTGAACAACGCCTTGCCGAGCCGTTCGTCGAAATCGTTGTGGAAGAAGTTGAGGTCCTCCCAACGCAGCGCGTCCATGCCGGCGGGACGGATCCAGTACTGGTCGGACAGGCTCAATCCCATGGAACGGTCGAGCAGTTCTTTTCCGGAGGGGATGCCCGTGGCCATGAGCAGCGTGCGCAGACCGTCCCTTGTGGCGGGGATTCCCCGGGACCGCCACCATGCGGTCACCGAATCACTGTCGGGTCGGGGCTGTCCATCCACGTACATGCCGACCGGTACGCGGCTCGGATCGAACACGTCACCCACTTCGAGGATGAGACCCGCGTTCGATGAGTACGCGAATTCCAGTACCGGATGGTTCCGGCACATCAGTACACGGTTCATTTCAAATAGCATCGGACCCCGCGATTATGGTGGATGGATTCATTGCTTCCCGTTTCCCATGGTAGCAACGTGGATGTCCTTCGTTCATGTGGACGTTCCAGGGGAAACGGACGGCCGGAACAGGGTCGGGAAACCCTTATATGGGTTTCCGTCGTCCTGTTCCGGCCGTCTGTAGGATGGTATCGGATGTTCGGTTATGTTCGGGATGCGGTCTCGTTGGCTTGATCATGCTGGAAGCCGTCAAGACCTGCGAAGAGGGTCAGACCAGGCCGATGCCGGGATCGTCCGGCCGCGTATCGTCCGGAACATCGGCCGGATCCGGCGGCTGGACATCCTGGCCCGGAGCATCCATGGCGATGGAGCCGTCCGTGGTTTTCGGATCATGACGGAGCCGTTCGACAAGGTCGATGAACGTGCGTTCCTCCTGTTCCACGCAGTCGAACAGGATGGAGCAGAACGGTTCGGAATCACCGTCGACCTGCCAGGATTCGAGACCCCGGGCGTAAACACGTCCGGCGTCATGCTTGATCGCCACGGGACGGTATCCGTTCTCCAACAGCATGAGGTTGAGCAGTTGCCGGCCGGTCCTGCCGTTGCCGTCCATGAATGGATGGATGTTTTCGAACATCGTATGGAACGCCGCGGCCTTGAGCAACGGGTGCGCGTCGCTTCCGTTCAGCCCGTCGATCAGGGCTTGCAGGTCGTCATGGATCTCCAACGGGTCGGCGGTCTTGACGCGGGTCGCGGTGATTCTCGCCAGATATCCGTAAGGACGGAACGTACCGCGTGCGAACGGCTGCAGGTCCAATGCGGTCACCTCGTGGATCCTTTGGATCAGTTCCGGGTCGAGTTCACGTCTTTCGGAGGCGTATTCGCGGACGTAGGCCATGCCGTCGGCGACGCCGCGCGCCGCGAACACGAAACGTGCCGGGGAATCCGAGGGCACGAATTCGCCTTCCAATACGAGGGATGTGTCCTGAAGAGTCAGGGTCGATCCTTCGATGGCGTTTGAATTGTAGGTGTATCTCACGAGCCAGTCGCGGTCGTAATCGGATAATGCCATGGTTTCGACGCCATCCAACGGTTCCAGTGAGAGGGCGTGGGCGCGCAGGGTGTCGATGAGGTCCAGTCGGGTGGTGATTTCCGGAATCCGTTCAAGTTTGGCGAGGATGCCGGGCATGTCGTCGATATGTTGACGCAGTTGCGTGTTGGGCATGGTTTCTCCTTCTTTGGCTTATTTTACCGAACCGTGGTGGATCTGGGTCCTGAGAGAGAAACGGCCGGAACAGGGTCGGGAAACCGTCATGTGGGTTTCCGTCGTCCTGTTCCGGCCGCCTGTTTGTTTGGAGGGGGAATTGGGTCAGCGCATGCCGTGGCGTGCGGTCACGTCCATGCGGCGGCGTTTCAGGTCGAGCGTGGCGGCGCCCATGCCGGCGAACGCGACGACGGCGAGGATGATGCCGTTCGTGTCCGCGCCGGTGGATGCCATGACCTTGTCGGCCTTGGCGGCCGCTTCGACCGTGGCCTGCTGGGCGGCGTTCAGACTGGTCTGGCCGGCATTGTCGTCATGCTTCGGGTTGGCGGCCTGCTGGGCCGTCTTGAGCGCTGCCTTCGCGGTCTCGTAGTCGCTCTTGGCCTGGGCTTCGACCGTCTGGGCCTGCTTGAGGTCGGCCTGCGCCTTGGCGAGGATCGTCTTGGCCTGGTCGAGCGCGTCCTGTGCTTCCTTGACCTTGGCCTGCGCGGTCTTGACGGCTTCCGTGTCCTTCGCGTCGCTCTTGGCCTTGGCGAGGCGTGCCTGCGCGTCGGTCAACGCCTGCTGCGCGTTCCTGACCGCGGTTTCGGCGTCCGTTTCGGCCTGCTTGGCCTTGTCGGCCTCGTTCCTGGCGGCGTCGTATGCCTGGGTCTTCGCGTCCAGGTCGGCCTGCGCGGCGGCGAGGGCCTGGGTCCTGGCCGCGAGGTCCGTCTTGGCGTTTTCGAGGTCCTTGACCTGTTGGGCGGCCTTGTCGCTTTCCTTCTTGGCCTGCTCGTACGCGGTCTGGGCTTGGGTGAGTTCGTCCTGCGCGGTCTGCTTGGCCTGCTGGGCCTGGTCGGCTTCGCTCTTGGCCTGGTCGTATGCGGCCTGGGCCTTGGCGAGGGCGTTCTTCGCGTCGGTCAGCACGTCGAGACGCGTGTCGGCGGCGGTCTTGTCCTGTTCGGCCTGCTTGACGTCCGTGTTGGCCTTGTCGAGCGCGGCCTGGGCTTGGGTGAGACGCGTCTGCGCCTGCTCGTCGGCGGATTTCGCCTGGTCGTATGCGGTCTGCTTGGTCTGGCGGTCGGTTTCGGCGGTGGTGAGGCTGGCCTGCGCCTGCTCGTCGGCGGATTTCGCCTGCTCGTACGCGGTCTGCGTTTCTGCGGCCTTGCGGGTCGCGTCGGCGAGCAGCTGCGTGGTGCGTGCGGATTCGTCTTGCGTGTCCTGCAGGTCGGAGGTGGCCTTGTCGAGCGTGAGGACGGCGGACGCGTGGGCCGTGTTGGCCTTGTCGAGCGCGGTCTTGGCGGCCTCGACCTGCTTCAACGCGTCCTCGTACGTGGATTGCGCGGATTTGATCTGGTTGACGTACGCTTCGACCTTCGCGCGGTACACGCTGGCATCGAACGTGGTGTCGTTCGCGTTGTAGGAGTTCCAGTCGTTATAGAACTCCTGGGAGGATGCGCCGTATCCGTAATCGCCGGTGTCGTAGCCGCTGTAGGCCATGCCAGTGACGCTGTATTCCGGGTCGATGATGTTGAGGTAGTGGCCGACCTTGTAGTACAGGTCCGGATACTTCGAGAACACGTCGTACGGGGACAGGTCCGCGAGGTCCGGATAGTCGCCGGACTTGAGGGCGGCGTCGTAGATCGCTTTCTCGTTCGTGTACCAGCCGATGTACGGGTCCCAGTCCGAAGTTCCCCATGCGAGGTTCTCGCCGACGTTGTCGTACTGGTAGTTGTGGTTGTGGTGTTCCTCACCGGGCTGTGCGGCGTAGTTGGCCTGGACCATGGCCATGGCCAAAGCGGTCTCGGACACCTTCAACGGTTCCAGGCCGTTCTCCTCGCGCAGCCTGTTGCACTCGTCGATCATGTCGAGGGCCTTGAGCAGGTTGTCGAGGCTGGTCGCGTCGTCCTTCGCGCCGATGTGCGTGTATTCCAGGTACTGGGACACGCTGTCGTCGGTCAGATACTTGTACGCCTGTTCGGCCTTGTTGGTCTTGAACCATCCGGCCGCGCCCTCGGCCTGCGCCTGCGCGGCCTCGTCCGCGGCCTGCTTCGCGGCGTCCGCGGCGGCCTGCGCCTTGTCGTACGCGTCCTTCGCGGTCGCATACTCGTCCTTGGTCCTGTCGGCCTGCGCCTGCGCGTCCTTCACGGCCTGGTCGGCCTTGTCGAGCGCGGCCTTCGCCTGGTCGTTGGCGGCCTGGGCGTCCTTCACGGCCTTCGCGTCCGTGTTCTTCGCGGCGGCAGCCTTGTCCAGGGCGGCGGAGGTCTTGTCGGCCTTCTCCTGGGCGGCGTCCTTCATGTCGTTCGCCTTGTCGAGCGCGGCCTTCGCCTGGTCGGCCTGGGTGCGGGTCTTGTCGGCCTCGGATTTCGCGGTGGCCTCGGCGACGGTGGCCTGGGCCTGCGCGGTCTTAGCGTCCTTCACGGCCTGGTCGGCCTGCTTGGCCTTGTCCTGCGCCTCCTGGATCTTGGCGGGATCGTTCGCGTCGCCCGCGATGCGGGTGGCCTCGTCGAGCAGGCTCTTCGCCTGGTCGGCCTTCTGCTGGGCCTGCTGCGCGGCGGCGGATGCCTGGTCGGCCTTCGTCTGGGCTTTGCCGAGCGCGTCCTGCTTCGCGGCGGTGGTCTGGTCGAGCTTGGTCTTGTCGGTCGAGTCGACCTTCCGCTGCGCGTCCTTCACGGCCTGTTCGGCCTGTTCCTTGGCCTTGGCGGCGTCGTCACGGATGGACTGGCTGTCGTTCATGGCCTTCTTGATGGTCTCGGCGTTCTTCGCGCTCTGGTCGGCCTTGTCCTTCGCGGCGGCGAGGCTGTCGTGGGCCTTGTCGAGGTTGGTCTGGGCCTGGTTGACGCCCGTCTGGGCGGCGGCCACGTTCGGGTCGTTGTTGATGGTGGTCTCGACCTGCTGTTGCGCCTGCTGCACGTTCTGCTGGGCCTGCTGCACGCCGGTCTGGGCCTGCTGGACCTGCTGCTGGGCCTGCTGGGTGCCGGCCGCGGCCTGGTCGAGGCTGGTCTTCGCGTCCGTGACGGCCTGCTGGGCCGCGGCGACCTGGTCCTGCTGGGGCTGCGTGGTCGGCTGGGCCGCGGCCTGGTCGACGGCCTGCTGGGCCTGCTCGACGGCCTGCTGGGCCTGTTCGACCGGGGTGGTCGCGGTCTCGTCGGCCATTGCCGGCGCGGCGATGGTGCCCGCGACGGCCACGGATGCGACGGCCGTTGCGAAAGCCTTCTTGTTCATAATTCTCCCTCCAATGCCATGCCCCGTATCGGGGTCGTGGCTCCAATGGAAACATCCCTGCGACGTTTCCGACAACCATTCCACGTGCCCCCAATCCGATATCGGCGCCATCGGCGTGTCGCGGTCGCGGAGGCATATGGCGCGCATACCCACCAGTCTACCCCCACATGAGGCGGTGCCGGCGTGTGGGCGTCTACCGTTTCATGCCGTGGCGTCCGTACGGGCGGACGCGTGGCCTGGACTCGACCATCGCCACGGGCATGCCCGCGAGCAATGCCACACCGGACACGAGCAGCGGGCGCGTGTCACGGCCGGTGGTCCTGGGCGCGTCCTCGGGATAGGGCGCGTCGTCCGGCATGCTCACGCGTTCGCCCGTGACGAGCAGCCGATACGTGTTCAGGAAGATCGGAGTGCACGTCACCAACGTGACCAGGTCCCGTCCCCGCTCGATCTGGAGACTTTTCAGATCGTCCGGGTCGACCTTGCGGATGCGTGTGACCTTGTAGGCGAGGGTCTGCGCGGCGACCCGCACATAGAACACGTCGCCCTTGCGTAGTTCGTTGAGCCGCGTGAACAGGGCCTTGTCCGCGACGCCGGTGTGCCCGGTGATCACCGAATGGGTGTTTTTGCCGCCGACCGGCAGCGAGGTGCCGTGCAGGTGGCCGAGCCCGTTGTCCAAAGCGTACGAGTCGGCTCCATGGCGGACGGGCAGGTCCACGCCGATCGACGGGATCTCGACCGACGCCATGATCCCGTCGCCGAAGTCCAGCAGGTTCTGGTATTCCTTGTCCGATTTGAATCCGAAGTCGCCGTCGATGGTGCCGTCGTCCTCCAACCGTTCGCCGATGACCTGCGCGTGGTCCGTGAGTTTCCTGTTGTACGCGCGTGCCTTGGCGACCATGCGCGCGTATTTTTCAGCGGAACGGTCCTCCTTGGCGGCCAATGCCGCGCTTTGCGCGGCCCTGCGGGACGCGCCGGACTGTTCCACGCCTATCCACGCGAACACGCCGACCCCGAGGAGAAGGCAGACGGCCGTGAACGCGGCCAGCATACGGAACACGCGCGCCATATGCCGTTTCCGCAGCAGTCGGGACCGTCGTTCGCGACGCGTGTCATACACGTGGTCGCCCTCGACGATCCAATCCCAATCCATACGACTTACAGAAGCACTCATGTCAACACCACCGGAGGAACAACGGATATCGGCTGGGAAAAGGGAAAGGCACCCGGCCGGCCCCAGTCCAGGGAATCGTTCCGGATGCCTTCACTCATCTGGCGGGGTTCGTCCGTCACTGCTCACCACGCATGCGGCGTGTGAGCATGACCGTGGACCCGATGCCCACCACGAGCAAGCCCATGCCGGCCGCGACAAGCACCGGCAGACCTACGCCACCGGTCTCGGTGATGACCGTGTGGTACGGAGCCCAGATCGCGTACAAGGTCACGTCCTTGTCCTGCAGCGGGACTTGGCCGCCATCCTTATACGTCGTGCCTTTGCCGTCCTTCTGGGTGTTCCAATACTTGAAATAGTATCCGTCGCGTTTGAACGACTTCGACGTGTCGCCCGGAACGGTCACATCCGAATACTGCCAGCCGGTCGTGTTCGCATGCGAACCGGTGCCGCCGTTCGCGTTGTAGACCACGTTGGCCTGCAACCGCTGCCAGTGCGCGTACACGGTCACGCTGCCCGTCAACGGCCTGGTCCAGTCGTACAGGCCCGCGTTATCCTGCGGTCCCGTGTACCAGCCGAGGAACCTGTAGCCGCGGATCTTCGTCGTGTCGCCCGCCCGCCAGCCGGACCCGTCCGCCGCGGCCGTGTTGTACGGCACGCTCACGGACGCCGGGGTGGACGGCATCTGGCCCGACCATGTGCTCGGCTTGTTCGTGTCGTAGGTGAGGACCGGGTTGCCGACCCACACCGCGTACACGGTCATGCCGCCCTCGACCATCGTGACCTGGGCCTGCGCCTGGGTCGCGTTCCGGTCCTGGTTCCAACCCAGCTGGGTGTGGCCCGGACGCGACAGCATGCTGGAATCCCAGCAGTCGTCGTCCTTCGCCATGGTCGCCAACGTGATCTTCTGGCCGGCCGGATAGTAGACCTGGCAGCCGGACACCACGTCGGTGGTAGTGTCGACGGTCCTCACGGTCACGCTGCCGTCATCGTGGGTGGTGGTCCGCTGCACGAGGTCCGACACCTTGCCATCCGTCTTGGACGAGACCGTCCGGGTCGTGCCCGGCGTCGTGTCCGACGGGACGGATCCGGCCGCGTCGGCCGCGTTCCTGTCATAGGTGAGGACCGCGGTGCGGGTGACGGGCGCGCCGAACGTCATGCGCGAGCCGTCGGTGCGTCCAGCGGGATTGCCCAGATCGTAGGAGAACGTGAACGTGCTTCCGGTCCAGGTTGCCGCGAGACGGTGACGGGACTGCTGCGGCGCGTCCAGATAGGACTCGTCGCCGGCGTCATGCTTGATTCCGGCGAAGCCGTTCGTGCCGTAGGAGGCGAGTTCCGCGTCGGAACGCTTGTACGCGCCATCGAAACCGGAAAGCAGCTGCACGCCCTCGAACTTGAGATCGGATTGCGCGTCCCAACCGTCGAGGTCGTTGAAGCCGGTCACGCCCTTGAACGTGTCGGGCACCTTCTCGCCGGTGTCCGCGTATGTGAACTCGACGGTCCACGAGCAGCCCACGCGTTTCGACGTGTCGACCTTGCCCATGGCCTGTTCGACCTTCGCGGGCAGGCTGGAATAGCCGGAACCGTAGGCCGTGTTGATCCAGAATCTTCCGTCTCCGACGATGTTCCCGTGCCCGTCGAACCGGTACAGTTCGCTGACGCTGCCGCCGTTCCAGTCCTTCAACCGCATGGTCATGCTGATCTGGTGGGTCCTGCCGGACGGGTCGGTCCAGTCGCCCACGGACGGGATGGTCAACGAGGCGCCGAGCTTCAACGGCCACATGCCCTGGGACGAGGAGTCCGTGGACTTGTACCACGCGCCGTCCTCGAACTCGACCTGCGAGAGCCTCGTGCCGGTGGTGTTGAGCACGAACTGGCGGTAGTCGCCGGGGACATCATCCGTCTCGAGGTCATGCACCGTCAGACCGGAAGCGGTCCTGTCCGCCACGGTCCTCACGCTTCCGGCCGTCCTGGCCTTGGCCTGCTTGACGGTGTTCGCGGTCTCGTCGGACGGGACCTGGCCGAAGGCGTCCTGCGAATTCTTGTCGTAGGAGAGCTTGTAGGCGAGCTTGAACTGCACGTCGTCGATCAGATTGCCGGAGATGCCGTCGATGGATCCCAACGCCTTGAACGTGAACCTGCTGACGTTCCGACCGGCGGGAACCACGACCGAACCCTGGAACGTGTCCCACGAGCCGAGCCAGCCATCCGTGTCCGGAGCGCTCACCGTGGTGGACTTCTCACCCAGCCTGTTGCCCCGGTCGGACGCGATGCGGGTCATCTCCACCGGCTGCTCGTGGCCGGGCGCTCCGACGAGGATCTGGATCTTCTCGTTGGAGTTGATGGTGCCGTTCCGGTGCGCGTACCGGAGCTTCACGGTGTACACGGTCGGCACGCTGTGCGCGGTGTCGATGTCCTGGTACAGGTAGGTGTTGGCCTGCGAGGCGGTGATCTCCGCGTACATGTTGTCGTTCGCGCGGCTGCGCTGGATCTCGACGATGCCGCCCCTGCCGTCGACCCTGGTGTCGGTCTGGTTGGATTTCCAGCCGAACTTGTTCGCGTCGAACCCGTTGAGGTGGACCCAGTGCTTGGACGCCTCGCCCTTGCCGTTCAACGGTCCGCTGATCTCCACGTCGCCGTGCGCCGGGTCGATGTTGGCGAAGTTGTATTTCGCGCTCATCTTGGACTGGCTGACGATATTCCGCCAATCATGGTCGAAATCGCTGTTGACGAGCTGCTTCGGCAAGCCGTTGGCGGCGTATTCCGCCACATCATCGTCCGACGCGAGCTTCACGGTTCCCGTGGTCTTGGCCTTGGCGGGCTGGGTGGTGTTCTCCTTGCCACGCTGGTTCGACGGGACCTCGCCGGCGGCATCCGAAGAGTTCTTGTCATAGGTCAACTTGTAGGAACGGGAGAATTCGATGTCGTCCAGATCATTGCCGGAATACCATTCCGCGGACGCGACGGATTTGAAGGTGAAACGTACCGTGGTGACCCCGTCGGGCACGAGATACGTGCCAGAGTACGTATCCCACTTCTTGTTGTCCGCACGGTCGGACGTGGTCGGGGTTGAGATGGTGGTCATCTTCTCGCCGACCTTGTTGCCGTTCTCGGACGCGATGCGGGTGGCCTCCTGCGCGGTCTCCTTGTATGGTTCGCCGATCATGACCTGCATCTTGTCCACGTAGGCGCTGGTCGCGCTGGAATGCTTCAGGCTCCATGTCATCATGGTGCCCGGCGTGACCTTCACGTCCTGGTAGATCGCGGTGCCCTGCTGGTCGGCGGTCAGTTCGGCGAACTGGTTGTGGTGGACGGAATCGTAATTGAGTTCCACATTGCCGGCCTCGCAGCTCATGCCGGGATAATGCGCGTCTCCCTGGGTGGAATTCCATGCGAAACTCGACCTGTTCCAATTGGGAATGGCCCTGCCTGTGGTGGACATGGCGCATCCCGAACCGTATTTGCCGGTACCGGGATTGATGGTGGCGAACCGCTTGCCCTTGTTGTTTTTGTTCGAACTCGACCCCGCCAGTCCCGTCCATGACGGCACGGATGGATAGTCGAAGCTGCCGTTGACGATATGGTCCGGCAGGTTGTTCGTGTCATCGGCCGTGAGCTTCACGACGCTTTTCGTGGTTCCGGCCGCGCCGGTCACGTCGACCGCGTTGGCGGTGCCGGTCAGGCCGGCTCCCAACGCCGCGGCCGCCGTGAGACCGGCGAGAAGTCTTGTAAGGAATCCCATTTCCCTCATCCTTTGTGATTCATATGTGAGTTCCGTATTTTTTGGAAGAGGGCCGGGATCGTGCGGCTGACAGGAGAAAAGGCCGCACGATCCCGGCTCCTGGATCCCCGGACCTTCGCTTTCGAGGCCGGGGACGATTCGGAAAAATCAGGCGATGGCCGGACCGTCGCCCAGGTTCTCGTGGCGGACTCGGTAGGCGGCGAAGCCGGACGCGGTGGCCACGAGGATGATCGCGAACGCGCCGACCAGCATGACGGCCATGGTGGTCGCGCCGGTCTGCGGCAGCTGGGTGATGTTGTCGATGTTCTTCACCACGGCGGTCGGGGTGGTGGTCTTGCCGTCCGCGTTGTTGACCGTGCCGGTCAGTCCCGGCTGGTCCTTGCCGGTGATGGTCACGTGGCCGTCGTCGGTGATCTTGAGGGTGAAGCTCGGCTTGACGAAGCTGAAGTAGCCGGTCGGCACCTGGGTCTCCTTCACGGTGTACGTGCCGGCGCCCAGACGGGTGAAGTTGATCACGCCGGACGCGTTCGTGGAGAATTCGGTGGCTTTGGACTCATCCGTGGTGAACGTCCACTGGTTCGAGCTCGTGTTCCACACGTACCACTGGTTCAGGCTGTCGTTGTGGAGCTTGAACTTGGCTCCCTGGATGACCTTGTTGCCGTCGGCCGCGCTGATCTTCTTCAGATTCACGTCGTAGGTCGGGACCGGGGTCTCATCGGTGCCCGGTCCCGGGGTCGGCACGTCCGGCGGGACCACGTTGGGCAGCCAGTTCGACGTGAGGATGATCTGGTTGAGGCCCTGGTTGGCCTTGGACGCGTTGACGACCTTGCCCTGGTAGGTCACGGTCACCTGCTTGCCCTGGTAGGTGTCCACGAGGCTTTGCAGGCTCGTGACCTTGAAGCCGGTGCCGTCGGAATTGCCGACCTTGTCCTTGCCGATGGTGCCGAACTGGTTGGTCACGTCCGTGCCGGACGACGTGGTCGCGTGGAAGGAGCCGTCCACGTAGACGATGCCGGTCATGTGGTCCTCGAGGGTGATGGTGTCCACGGCCAGTTTGTTCGGCACGGTGAACGTGGCCTTGAAGTCACAGGTCTCGCCGTTGGTCGCGGCCGCGGAATCCTTCCACGTGCCGTCCACGCTCTTGATCTTCTTGTCGATCTTGGTGACGTTGGTCTTGATCTGGGTGGAACCGAGGGTCTGGCCGTTGCTCATCCTGACGCTGCCGCCGATCGTGGTGGACACGAGGATCGGGATTCCCTGGGCGTCGACGACGAGATAATAGCCCTCCGGCAGGGTCAGGTTCAGACTGCCCGTGGCGGAGGTCTGGTTGGTCTTCACGGCCGCCACCTTGCTGGACGCGGCGGTGGACTGCAGGGTGCCGGCGACCTTGCGCAGCGTGTCCGAATTGGTCTTCAACCGCAGGAGCTGTTCGGCGGCGTTACGGCCTTCGGACGTGTTGTAGGTCACGCCGTTCTTGTTCAACGCGGCCTTGACCCACGCGTCGGTCGTGGCGTCCGGGGATGAGGCGCTCACGCTCTTCACGTTCGCGCCGTCCTTGACGACGTCGTTGTATCCAGCGACCTTGTACACGGTGAAGCTGTGTCCGGCGAGGGTGCTGCCGTCGCCCGCGTTCAGGGTGAGCGTGCCGTCGGCCGCGAACGCGGCTCCCGGAACGCACAACGCGGCCAACGCGGCGGCGGTCGCGCACGCGGCTGAGATCTTCTTCATATCCATACTGGATGTCTCCTTTGATAGGGATTCTTCTGTTTTCTGCACGGACGGCTCACGCTGCCGTGGAAGTCCGATATCGTCGGCGTCCGCTTTCGGATCGCCGGCCGGTTGCCGGATCTCTCAACCATTCCCACGTGCACATGGCCGTATGAGCGCAGATATTCGAACGGGTGGCACCCCAATAAGATGGATGGGGGCATGGGCCGTTCTTTCGGACGAGCCACGCCGGCCTTGTACGGCATCCACGGTCCGGGAAAGGAAAAGGGCGGGATGTTGGAGAATCCTCCAACATCCCGCCCGTGGCGTCACTCATGCCGTATGGCGGATCCGAACGGTCATCGGATCATTTGGCGGCATGCACGCCGTGCTTGACGGTCGAGGTCCTGCGACGTGCGCCCAAGAGGGTCACGCCGACACCGCCGAAGGCGATGAGGGACAGCAGGACGCCGCCGATGGCCATGCCGGTCTTGGCGAGATCCTCGCGGTAGCCGCTCCAGTCGTCGGTGTTCGAGTCCACGGTGGTGTCCTCGCATAGGGTCCTGTCGCCAACCTTGACCTGCTTGAGACCGGTCGTGTCGGACGCGTCGCCGTCGACCTTCGTGTCGCCGGTCTGGTTGCCGTCGGTGGGCTGCTGGCCGCCGAACTGGTCGGTGACGGGGCATTCGACGAGCGGCGTGCCGGTGACCTTCACACGGTCGGTGTGCTTGCCGCCCTGCTCGACGCCCTTCAACGTGCCGGTGATGATGGTGGACTCGCCGGGCTTGAGCACGAGGGTGTCCCAATCGTCCGGATACTTCAGGTCCGTGACGTCGCCTTCGCCGGCGATGGTCCTGTCGACCATCTTGAGGTCCTTGGCGAGATACCAGGCGCCCTCACCGGTCGAGGAGTCCGTCTTGGACGTGTTGGTGATCTTGAACGCGATCTGCTGGCTGTCTCCGGCCATCTTCAACGCGTCCTTCACGTCGTCGCGGTCGCCGGCCTGTTCGCCGGAGGCCACGTCGTACTTCTCGATGTGGATCGACGGGGTCATGTCCGGGGTGCGGGTCCACACGATGTTGGACTGGAACTCCTTGTCGTTGAAGATCTCGGTGAACTGGTTCTCGACGCGTTCGGACACCTTCAGGCGCTTGCACTGGATGTACGCGCGCCAGCCGTTCTCATGCGCGTTGTCCGCGGACACGAGGGCACGGTACGCTTCGGTCGCCTCGACGGTGACCTGGCCGTTCTCGTCGGCCGTGGCGGTGAACAGGTCGCCGCCGAGCTTCGAGCTGTCGAAGCCGTTGCCGGCGAGCTTGTCGCCCTTGGCGGCGAGCACCTTGCCGTCCCTGTACAGGTCGCGGGTCGCGTACACGGCCCACTGGCCCGTGTACTGGTCGAACTCGGTGTTCAGCGGATCCACGATCCTCCACTGGTCGACCTGCGGGTAGGCGCGGTCGGCCGGGATGACGGAGCTGTCGAGCTGGTAGAGGAAGGTGCGGTCCTTGTACACGCTTCTGCCGTCGATGCTTTCGCCGCCGACCTTGACGGTCACGTCCTTGGCCGGGTTGACGGGCTTGAGCGGGTTGGACACCTCGTTGGTCTCCACGGTCGTGTCGTTGGTGACCTGGATGGCCTTGTTCCTGACCGTGTACCCGTCCTTGACCTTGACGACCTTGTACGGCATGACGACCTGGTAGGTCTGGCCGAGGAGGTTCTGGTCGATGGCCGGATCGTTGAGCGGATCATGCTTGCCGTTGGTCGAATACTTGGCGAGGTCCTTCGGCTGGGGGTCGCCCTTGACGGTGACGCCCTTCTTCGGGATCCACGTGTCCACGGTCTTCGCGTACACGTATGCGACGCCGTCCTTGATCTGGATGTTGAACTTTCCGGTCACGTCCTTGCCGGACCGGTCGAGCACCTCGATCTTGGATTCGTCGATGGCGACGTACTCGTCATCGAAATCGTCGGTGATGCCGGCCTTCCACACGCGGTACGCGTTGTTGGTCTGCTTCAGGTCGAGGGTGACCAGATAGTTGCCGGTATCGCCCAGCAGCATGGTTTTGCCGTCGATGCTGACGGTCGGATCGCCCTGTTCCTTGGACTGGTTGTCCTTCTTGGAGGGGTTGTGGACCGGCGGCAGGTTGTCGACGATGTTGGACGGGGTGATCGAATTGTTCAGGGTGAGCGCCCACTGGTTGGCCACTTTGCGGTCGACGGGAGCGTTCTTCGCGACGGTGCCTTCGAAACGGACCTGCACCTGCGGGTTCGTGCCGGCCTTCCAATGTTCGGCCACGTACTTGTTCGAGTATGTGATGGTGAACTTGTGCGCCGCGGTGTCCCATGCGACCGTGTAGTCGCCTTCGACGCCCATCTGCGGGTCGCTGGTGGTCAGCTGTCCGCCGGTGGCGAGGTCGGTGACCTCAAGGGTCTGCTGGTCGGGTTCGAGATACTGGTCGTACACGTCGGTGTCCTGGATGGACACGATCCGGTATCCGAGGTCGGCGGGCAGTTTCGGCTGCGTGGTGAGACGGTATTCGACCTTCTGGCCCGGATACACGACCTTGTCGTTCGCGTCGTTGTTCGCGCCGCCCTGGCTGCCTTCGGCGACGACCTTCTTCTTGACCGGTGGGACGTAGCCGCAGATGTGCGGTTCGTTGGTCGGCTGGGACTCGTTGTTGACCTTCTCGGAACCCGAGTTGGTCAGCTTGGAGCCGTCGGGGTTCTCGCAGAACGTGAGCTCGTCGCCCGCGGCCTTCCTGAAGTCCTTGCGGACCTGGGCCGCACCCTTGCCGTTGGCGAAGTTCACCACGCCAGGCAGGAGCAGGCTGATCTGCTTCGGATTCTTCAATCCGGCCTGCGCGGCACGGTATTCCGGCTTCGCGGTCGCGGTGACCTTGGTGCCCTGGACGGTGATGTCGAACTGGTCGGTCACATCCCTGCCCTTGTTCGCGATGTCCGCGACGGAGGATGCCGCGTCGGTCGTGGCGTCGGCCTCGTACACGCGGATCTTCGACTTGTCGGACGTGAGATCCCAGATGTAGTCGGCCTTGGCGTAGTCGTCGGTCAGCTTGATGTCGGTGACCTTGACGAGATCGGACGCGATGACGCCGTTGACCACGGACGCGACCTGGTCGCCGTCGAGGAACTTCTGGGTGTCCGCTCCGGTCTTGTTCGTCTCGTCCGGATCGACCACGGCCTGCCAGGTGCCGTCATCGCCGAGCTTGATCCAGCTCTTGTCCGGGTTCGGGCTCCACTCCCTGACGGGCGGCTCGTTGCCGGGCACGGTCTGCTGGTTCCATTTCTCCCAATCGCCGTTGGTGAGCTGGACCTTCTGGCCGGCCTTGAGCACGCCCTTGGTGAACGCGCCCTTGATGGTCATGCGCACCTTGCGGTCCGCCGCCTGGTTGTAGGTCGTGTCGAGCAGCGGTTGTTTCGCGGTGATCCACACCCTGCCATCCTGCTTGTGCACGTCGAACAGGCTGTTCGCGTCCTTGCCGTCGATGGTGACGGTCACGGTCGCGGAGTCCAGGTCGATGTTCCTCGCGCTCTTGGAGAAATCATCGCCCAATTCGTAGGAGCTCATCTTCCTGGCGAGGTTCTTCGGCAGCAGGCCGTTGACGGTCACGCCGAAATCGTCCTGCTGGACGAACGTGTGCGTGTCCGCGTTGACCTTGTTGGTCCACGCCGTGTCCTCGGCCGTGGCGGCCTGGCCTTGGTCGGCGCTCCATGTCTTGTCGGGTTTCGGGTTGCGCACGTAGACTGGCGGCTCGTTGGTCGGCTGGGATTCGTTGTTCCAGGTTTCGGTGGCCTTGTTGGTCAGTTTCCTCTGGTCGGCCGCGGCCTGGGCGTTCGGAACCTGCTTGACGATGCCGCCGATGTACAGTTTGACCTTGCGGTCCTTGGTGCCGAACGCGGTCTTCGTGAGGAACGACTGCTTCGCGGTCGCGGTGGTCGTGTGCTTCGCGGTGTCGACCGTGATGTCGAACTGGTCGGTCACGTCCTTGCCGTCCACGTACACGCGCACCTGGTCCTTGTGGTTCCAGTCGATCCACTGGGCCGAAGCGGTCCAATCATCGGTGATCGCGTAGGAGGTGAACGGGTTGAGCAGGTGCGCGGGGATACGGCCGTTGACCACGGCGCCGATCGCGTCGCCGGTCACGAACGTGCGGTTGTCGCTGCCCTTGTCGTTCGTATGCTGCGGATCCTCGGCCGTCAGGGCGCCGTTGGAGTCCAACACCCACACCTTGTCGGGCTTCGGAGTGACCTTGCCGACCTGTTCGCTGTTGCCGGTCTGGCAGTGGCTCTTATCCGCATTGCCGTATTCGTCGCCGGTCCAGCAGGCCTGGCTGTCGTCCGGGATGGTGTAGTCCGTGCCGGTCGGGGTCGCGGACTGGGGCACGTTCAACGTGTATTGTCCGGAGACCGGGTTCAGCACGTGCGCCTTGACGACGCGTTTGCCCGCATGGGAATCGTCCACCGTGATGTCGGCCTTGACGGTGTTGCCGTCCTGGTCGGTCACGGTGATCTTCGAATAGTCGTCCTTGTCGGTGCCGCCGATCAGGACCTTCTGGCCGGTCACGTCGATCGTGTCGTACAGCCAGAAATGCTCGGACGCGTTCGACTGGGCGGTGATATGCGCCGTATACAGGCTGCCGGAAGCGATCTGCTGGGCCTCGGCGGTGACCTGCTGGCCCGCCATGTTGGTGAGCTTCTTCGACGGCGGCGGCGAGACCGGCTTCCAGGATTCCTTCGCGTCCTGAGCGCCCATATGGCTGGCCGCGGCCTTCATATGGCCCTGCTTGCCGACGGTCACATCATAGTAGTAGGAGCCGGCCGGCCAGACCTTCCAGGTCCTGTCGACGTCCTTGTAGCCGAACGAGACGCTTTTGGTCGTGTTGTTGTTCTGGGTGAACTGCTTGGACGCGGTACGGGTCGTGCCGTCCAGACCGGTCCAATGCAGCGTGACGGTGCCCGTCACGTCCTCGGAGATCGTGCTGCCGCCACGGCTGGTGGTGATCGCGTCGGAAACGTCATCGGTCGAACCGGCCTGGGTGAACAGGCCACCCGCCTGCGTGCTGACGGTCAGATCGTAGTCGACCGGCGGCTCGTCCTGGTCGAGGACGATGGCGACGACGGCGCGCGGGGCTTTGCTCATCTCACGGGCCGCGAGACTGTTGATGGAAGTCTGTCCGTCAGAGAAGAACGAACGGGTCGTGTAGTTGGCTCCCTGATACGAATAAGTGTTGTTCGGGATGCCGGAGGCGTTGTATGCGGCCTTCCATTTTGCGGCGTCGAAGGTGCCGTTCGCACCCGTGTACCAGTCGCCGTCCGCGCCGGGCGTGTGCACGAAGCCCACGGACACGAGGCGGCAGGTCGGATTCTGGTTGCCCGAAGCCTTCGAACGGGCCACGCATTCGGCGTTCGCGCCGTTCACGGCCTCGTCGATGGCGCTGTTGGACTCGCTGCCGTCCATCGACTTCACGCCGACGGATCCCATGGCGGATTTCACATTCTCGCGGGTCGGGGAGCCGAAGGAGTCCTTGTACACCCATGTGATCTTGCCGGTGCCGCCGGCGGAGCCGTCGCCCGTGCCCGTGCCGTCACCGGAGCCGCCGCCACCGTCGGCGGCGAACGCGCCGACGACCGGGGACGCCAGCGTGGCCGCGGCGACCAGGCCGGCTATCGTGGCCTTGCCCCATTTCTTGTTCTTGTTGGAACCCAATGTTCCGTCTCCTTTCAGAGATTCTGCTTGCAGAACGTCCCGCCGTGCGGGCGGGACGGGACGGCGGGAACGCACGTTCCCTGCGCGGTTCCCCTCACGGGGACCGGCCCATCCAATCCATTCCACGCGCGCACGCCTCGATAAGGGGCAATATTGGTTCGGGGTGGTATGCCGTGCGGACGAAAACGGCCCCGTCCATTGTTGGACGGGGCCTGCGGAAAGGACAAGGGAAAAATGAATCATCCAAGCGGACAGAATTTATCCGGCTGGCAATTGTATTGATCCCCAGTATTGTCTTCCCAGTCGTAGTGGATGCTTGGCGCGGGGGAGTTCCCGCTCGGGGAGCCGCCACCCTGGCCTTGCGATCCGCCTGAATACGATCCGCCGGAATAGGACCGTCCACCGGCGGAACCGGACCAGCCGCCGGACGAATACGAACCGTACGAGTACGAGCGTTGCGCCTGCTGTGCGGCGGCCGCCTGGGCTGCGGCCTCCTGTTCGGCCTGCGCCTTCGCGGTGGCCTCGGCGTCGGCCTGGTCCTTCGCCGTCTTCGAATCGTTCACGGCCTTGACGGCCTTGGCGATTGCGTCGGCGTCGCGCTTGGCGATGGCCTGCTTCAACGCGTCACGGGTCTTATCGTCCTGGACCTTGCCTTCCGTCGCCCTGTACAGTCCGTCCGCATCGTCCACCGTCTTGTCGAGCTTCGACGATTCGACCGCCCTGACCGCGGCCTGCAGCGTCTTCGCATCCGCCTTCACGCTCCTGGCCGTCTTGTCCGCCTTGGCGGTGGCCTCGTCCAGACCGGTCTTGTCGGACGCGTCGCACTTGACCATGGCGGGAGTCTCCGCCCCAACGGCCCGTTTGAGCGCGTCAAGGGTCTTCACGTCCTTCACGCCTGTCGCATCCGTCTTCAACGCGGCCGTCGTAGCATCCGCGCCGAGCAGCGCCTTATACGACTTCACCGTCTTACCCAGGTCCGTGACGGCCGACTGGCACGCCTGGCGCGCCACCGACACCCGATGGTTCTCGTACGCCCTGTATCCGCACACGCCACCCGCGACCAGCGCGACGGCCGCGACGGCGGCCACGCCGATGACGACCGGCCTGCGGTTCTTCCTTCCGGCCGAAACGGTCCCGTCCACGGGCGTGGACTGCGGGATGGTGTCCGGCGTCATGCTGTCTTTCTCGTCCATGACGACTCCTTCTCGACTACGTATGTGATTCATATTACCCACATAACCCCTTGTTGATATCGCACAGGGAAGAGGCTACAGGCTCCTGCCATGCGAGCGAACGAGCAGATACGTCCAGATGGCGAGATTCAGGATTTGGACCAGCAGGAGGATCACTTCCACGCCGGATGCCATGCCGGTCCATCCGTCCCGTGCATGCATGAGCCCGTGACCCAGTCCGTACGAGTAGGCGAACACGCCTATCCAGCCGGCCAGACGACAGTACAGGTCGGTACGACGTCGCGCTTCCGACCATTCACGGTCGGACCGTTTCGGAATCAGATATGGTCCGGTCAACCGCACGCATGCGATGAGGTTCAGAACGCATACGATGCTTTTCAACAGGTCCGCCCAGCTCATTGCCCGTCATCCTCTCCCAGTCCGGAACCTTCAGGCGACTTTTCAGGATACGCTTTCGATGGTCCGGTTGTCCGTTCCACGTTCCTTGACCATTGATATCGAGACGGACGCGTCACATTCCCGGACCGTCGAAACACGTCGGAACAGAAGATGAGGGTAAGACGGAGGGATCGGGATCAGGAAGAGGCTCGGGGACGGATGCTTCCGGACTGGACGGGACACCCACAGTTGGATGCAGGTCGCGCCATGCCTCCATGAACGCGTGCTCGTACCGATAGTCGCAGACCCTGCGATGGTATTCGTGGAAACCATCAGGCACGACGGTGAGACCATGCGACATGGACGGTATGGAGCCAAGCAGATCATGGAAGGAACGTGGATCGTATCTTTCCATGAAGCGATCCAACGCCTTGGTGCATTCCTCGTCCTGTCCTGATGCGAGGTATTTCAATGGGGCGATGGGTTTTCCCCTATCCGTCACGTAGCAGGAGCGGACGTCCAACGCGTCTTGGCGAATGAGATCCGGGTTGGCGAGACGGCGTTCGATTCCCGAGTCGGTTCTTTTGTTGTTGAACGAGTTGCCATTGTCGTAGACCGGCGCGAGGGAGAACTCCCCGCGTGGATTCCTGAGCACGCCCCAATTCGTGTTGTTCCGGTCTATGTTGCGGATGAACGCGTCCACCACGAACATGTCCCAGAACCGGTCGGACACTCCATCGATCGAGCGAAGAACCGGGATGCGGTGAATCGCCGACCGTACGTCGGCGAGCACCACTCCGGAACCGGTGGACGCGTCCTCAGTGAATCCTGGCTCGTCATCGGAAAGCGAGTTCTTCAGATCATGGAAATTGACAAGTCTGGAATCCGGGAAGGTGAAGTCCCTGCAGGCGCAGACGATACGCCCATCACGGATTCCCAGCACCGTTTCATGAACCGGTATGCCAAGAGCGGCATACACGTGGGATCCCAGCCATTCGGACACCGGCGCGGTCGTATACGAAGGAACGCTGCCCTGAAGGTTCCTGGTCGTTCCGGGGAATTTCACCAACCAGTCGCCGGCCCTCCAGACGAGTCCGATCTTCCGTCCGGCGTTCCCGCCGTAGAACTGTCCGGAAGTCTCGCATGATTCAAAATCTTGGATGTCGATCATGATGCCCATTCTAATGGAGCCGCCCCATGACCGGCATATCCGCCCGCATTGGCCAGCCACGTCCCTTGTCTCATAGTCCGGCGTTTTCTCGTACCTGATTCATCAGGTCCTCCAACGTGTCCGCCAAGGCCGACACGCGTCGATGGTCCGCATCGTCGGCCCCGTCGAACGGTTCCGCCTGTTCGACCGTGTCCGCGAGCCTGGACCGCAGGTACGGGACGGACAGTTCCATGCCGGCCGTCCGGTCGAGCAGGTCCCTCGCGGCACGCAGGTCGCTGGATAGTCGCGTCATGTCGTCACGCCGTGACTTCTCGGATCGGGTCTTGTCGTACTCCTTCCGGAACGCGGCCACCCGTTTGGACTGTTCCACGTATGCGGACGCCTGTTTCCTCGCCTTCGCCGTGTTCGATTCGAGTTGCCTGTTCCTCAGAGTCGCGTCGCATTGGATGGATGGCGCGCGTCGTATGGTCCGTAACGATTCGTATCGTCCGGCCCTTTTCCCGTCCAGAACGGACCCGTCGATGTTGAGGTCCACGGCCACGAGTCCTTCCAACCGTTCACGATTCCGGTTCATGGACGCCACCGCGTCCGAACATTCCGAGACGAGCTGGTCGTGGCGCACGCTCAACCGTGATTCCGTGATGACCATGCCGATGCCCGCGACCGCGATGACGAGCGTGCATGCGGTGAGGACGGCCACGCCCTTCCTTGACATGCGCGACGGGTTGGCGTGAGGCGTCTCACTGCCGTCATCCCAGCCGATATCGTCCGGGTCGTCGTCGCGTGGCGTGGAGAACGGATTCCAATCCGGGTCCACGCCATGCGACCGTATGCCGTCGTAACCGTCGTCGTCAATCATGGGAAACCTCCTGAAGAAAAATGAGAAGGCCGCCCGCCGGACCTCCCGTCGAGAAGATAGACAAAAAGAAACGGGACAGAAAACGGTCCGGCGGACGGCTCCCGTCGAATGTCGGATGGGAAGGGGTAGAACCCATCCGGACGGGATCGCTCACCAGCCTTGAAGCGTAGGCCGGACGGGAACGCCGGACGCTCCCTCAAGGGGAGGAGGGAGAAGCCCGGACGTTTCCGTCAACCATCCCACATGACGGCCGACCGATAACAGCCGATACGGGTTTCTAATCCAACACGTCGGCGGCCATGTCCAACAACGTTCGGTTCCTATGTGAATCATCCTTCGCCATGAGACTGTCCAGGAAACCGGTATCCAAGACCAGTTTCAGATCAGGTTCGAACCGGACGTCACCCAAGCATACGGACAGCCGATAGGTTTCCACGCAATGCTCGCCGCGCATGACAGGACTCTGATCGTGGATAAGGAAAGACAAATCGACGAAACCATGGCCCTCCGCTCTATCGACACGGACATAACCATCCATCCTGGTCGGAGTGAAACGAATGCTTTTGATCTGTAGCTTTTTCAGATAACAGTGCAATGGGCCATCTACCAGCAAGTACCGTCCCACCAGGTTCTGGGCGGGCGCGGCGTAGAAAAGCATGAACGACTGGTTGAAATAGGAGGCGCGATAATACCGCCATCCCTCATCGGCACGCCACATGGACAGCAGTTCCCGAGCGTATCCACGTCCCACATGCAGGCCCGTGGTCTTCTCCCAGATGTAAACATACCGGTCGAATTGGTCGCGCATCAGAGCGTACAGTTCCCGTCCGGCCTTATCCGTCGGAGTCCGGCGCGTGTTACCGGGATCCGAATGGTTCCTGGACAGCGGACAGAACATGTACGCGGTCTCGTCATAGTCCGCGACTCCAGGAACCGACGCCGAGTAATGCCGGCCGTACGGATTGGCCGACCGGCTTCCGTCAGTCCTTTTGAACAGGTTGCAGATCAGGATCGGATTGCCGCACGCCGGACATACCGCGAAATACGAGGGATGTCCGCCCCGCATCTGCACGAACGGTGCTTTCCGGTTCGTTTCCCGCCGATAATTTTCTTCCGTCAACGGCACAACGCGTCCTCTTCGACCTGTTCTGAAAACATCCATGGCGAACCTCCACTAACCGGAACCGATATCGGTTCCAATCGTAGGACGATTCGCCTATCATCGGTCAGGACCAAACTCACTGGTACCTCCTGCTGACTTTTATCCACCATTCCGTCGAGAGGGGTGGCACCGCGCCCTCATGTTCGGCGAACGCGAGCATGGAAAGCACCGTGGTCAGTCCCATGCCGAACTCACGGCCACCCTGCCGCAGAAGGAACACGTAATCCTCCGTGCAGTCGTCGCAATCCATATGGTCGATGATCGCCTTGCGCGCCAGACGCGCACGCTCCACCTTGTCGATATCCTCCGCCACGCTTCAGCTCCTTACTATCATTCACTATGCTTTCTCACATGCGTCACTGAAGAGCCGCCGCGATAAGGATACGGGTCCCGAAACAAGCCCATCCATTAGGACCTGCAATGATTAATGCCATGCCGGCGCATGGAACGACAAGCTGATAGAAGTGCTCGCCCGGCCGCAGGGACGTGACATGCTCGTGTTCCACATCGAGCATCTGGCCGACATACCTGCTGGATGAAATGGAGACAACGGAAATGACCGATATCTATGAACGACTGGCGGACGAGAACGAGCCCGCTCCCGCGACAGCTCCGGCCGCGCAGCTCACGGGCGATCAGGCCTCCAATCTGATGGCCTCGCTCACGGTCGAGGACTCCGACGCCACCACGATCCTCGCCGCCCTGGCTGGACCCATTCAGGCCGCCCACGCGCACCACGAAGAACACCGTCTACAAGCCATGTGACGGAACCGTTCACTTTCCATTCCCGTTTCACTTTTCAGGTCATCAGATGAACACGCCTGGCATTCCCGCGCATCCATCAATCTCGACCAGCGGAGACAAGGCCCGTTTGATTCCGTTCACTTTCAATGTGAGGTCCGGTTGTCCCATGGCCGGCCATTCCGCCATCAGACTGCCGTGAGGCCGTTCCGGTGTGAGCATGACTTTAAGTTGCGTGTCGAATATGAGACTCCTGTGGATGATCCGGATCGGATCATCAGCATATGGGAGGTCCACCGTCACGGTCCATGTCAATCCAGTGATTCCATTGAGCCGGTCGAGAGGGGCCACCAAAGGAAGACCGCAACGGGAGACCTTGCGGCCGGCCGTGCGCACCGGACAGTGGATATACCGGTTCGTGTACGGTCGACCGACCTTCCACGTCCCCACGGGAAACGCGTCTTCGCCGGAACGCACCGACAGATCCATGCCGACCCGCGCCCCAGGCTCGAAACAGGGATACATGAGATTCAATACCAGTATCTCGCCACCAGCCCCGACCGGCTGCAGACGCTCGACCTCATCCAGAACGCGGGCGTAATAGGAATGCTCAGTGTCCATGGCGTTCCTCCTCGCATCCGTCCGGCCCATACAGCCAGACACGATGATTCCGCACGCGGAGTACGCCGTTGTTCCTACGCCGTCCGGTGTCGTAGCGGCAGGAGTACAGTCCGTCGAACGGCGGGACCCCTCCGGCCGCGGCGCCGAACCAGTCGACCTCCAGATTCGATACGCCGTAATGGCTCTCCACCATGGACGTCAACGAGGCCGACGCGGTCTTGGGCTTATCCATCATCCAACCGAGCCTTCGCAGCAGGGCGGGCAGTGAATCGTGCAGGACGACGACGATGAACATGACCAGAAGCAGCCAGAAGCATCCATTGGCTGGATTCAATAACGACGGCTGCGGGTCCGTGGAGAAGTCGAATAGCGCCAGCGGGTTCGGCAGCATGCCCATGACGACCAGCGAGAACCATACGACGGGGAGAAGGATCGGGATGACCTTCGTCAGCAGGCATACAAGCCCGCGCCCCATCACGGTTTTGAAGAACCATGGGCGCCGGTCCGGGATCGATTTCGGCGCGCGGGCCTTCCTTCTTTCGTCGAGGTCGAATCCGCCTGCATTGTCGACGGCCTGTTCCACAGCCTCGCTCTTCTCTACTGACCGCTGGGATGCCTCTGGACCGGAAGGCAGGGTATCGACCTCGGACTTCGCTTTCCGCGCTTTGGCTAGCCATGCCTCTATGAGGCTCGCCACAATGACGAAAAGCACAATAGTGCAAAGCGCCAGGATCATCATGGGTTTGGCATCCGAAATGGTTGATACGATCGAATCCTCAAGATTCATGTTTTTTACTTTCCTTCCCGACTGTGTCCTTTTTCGACGAATCCACATGACTGGTATCCGTTATCGCGGAACGCGGGTGACGGGGAAGCGTGGTAGATAAGCCGTCCAAGCTCGATTCAAGGTCATTCCTCGAATCGGAAGACGGGCCATGTCACTGCGCATGGAATGCCTGGCATCCACGTCCTGTCGGAGGTGGGGGTTCGGCGCCTTGAGGTTCCCAGAGCTCAGGTAGAGAAGCCCGAGAACGGCCGAGAGCGAGAACAATGCGACCGCGGGCATCAGGCCCCGGTCCTCCAATATTGCGAACAATCCGTCGATCGATGTCATCGACGGCCTCCCACCATTATGACGATTGCGCCCATGAGCCACAGTGCGAAGATGTAGACAAGCATCCGGCCGTCGCCATCGAGCCCCGCCCACATGGCCTCCAGTAGGTGTTCCAGGTCGGTGGCGCGTGCGAGCATCCACGATCTTGATTCGGGGATGCCGCAGAGAAGCCCCCATGCGATCATGAGCACACCGACCGCAATGGACGCCGGACGTTTCCCGGCCAGCTTTCCCACGATCAGGAAGATTCCCGCCATCACGAACAGCAGTCCCATGCAGAGAATGATGAAGTTCAACGTCTCCACGGTCATATCCTTCATTTCATTCGTCCTCCGCACATATCCGTCCCATCAGCAGGATCGAGAGCCTCAGCAGTTCCCTCTGCCTTCCCATGTCAGAACCTCCTCCTGATCGGCTTCTTCCAGATCTCCTTGTATTCCGCCTCGCCCAGGAGCCGGTAGCTGAAGTCGGACCGGTGTGAGCCGCCTGTTATCTCATAGACGCGCAGCCCGCCCTCCCCGTCGGCCTCCACCGCGCCGGGAACGATGTCGCCGTTGGCGTGCTCGAACCTGCATAGGTTCAGATCCCCGTTGTCCCAATAGCCGGGTGCCGAATAAACCCCCATTCCGGTGACGTTGCGGACTGCAATGTTCAGCATCGTCGCCTTGCGGGCGTCATTCGCCTGCTCGACGTAATAGCCCTTCCTCATGCGTCGGAAGACCAGACATATGATCATCAAGAACACCGCAAGCACATCCAGTAGTACCAGCGGTCGGAATGCCGGATTCGACAGCAGCTCATTCACCGATGTGTTCATTTTTCTTTTCTCCGTTCCCCGCAGCCCCCGGCCGCGGTCCTTCAGCTAGTTCACGGGCCGGCGGGCCGTTATCGCCGGGCGCGGGCCGGCGGCGGACGCGGCCAGCGGACGGTCCAGTCCCCGTCCGACGCCCTTCCGGGAATGGGACGCCGCGCCGGCGGGACGCGCCCTGGATGCGGGGTGCGCGCATCCGACGGGACGGGCGTCATGGACAGGAAGGCCAGCAGGTCTAGCGGACGCAGAAGCGCCCGCATCCATCGATCGTCCATGTCGACCGTCCCGATCAGATGCCGAGGGGAAGGATGGTCGTCAACGCGGCACGCTGCTGGCCCTTCATCGGGTTGAGTTTCATATGCCAGTTCTTGGCCTTGTTCTGCATGTCGCGGTCGAACACGTCGAGTTCCGGCAGACTGGACGCGAACAGGGTGACGTATCCCTGGTGGTCGGTGTCGGGCCAGTTGGCCTCCTGTTCCAGTTCACGCAGCCGCTGCTCCTTCTCCTCACGGCGTTCGTCGCGGCTTTTCTCACGCTGGTCCTGGAGTTTGGCGCGTTGGCGCATACTGCTCTTGCGGTTGCGCAGTTCCGCTTCGGACTGTTCCATCGTCAATGGACGCCAGATATGGCAGAACGCCATCATGCGCCGGTCGGTGACCAGGTCGCGTATCCATCCGGCCTGCACGTCGAAGTCGGGCCACTGGTAGATCCAGTAGGTGCGCGCCACGCACGAGTCCAACGTGATGTAGTCGTGTTCCTTGGCTTCCTCCACCCAGGTGACGGTCGGATCGTCCCTGTTGACCGGTGGACGGTCGTTCGCATGTTCCGGGTCCGCGATGGTGCGGATCAGATACCGCAGGTCGTCCACTGAACACCAGTGGATGGTGTTCCGGCGGGCGCCGCAGTCCAGCAGGGACGGGGCGACGGTCATGCGGATCAGGTCGCCCATGGCGATGCCGACCGCGGCCCGTTCCGTCCGGTCCTTCCTCACGACGTGCGGCAGACGGTCCGCGTTCACGCTCACGCTCACGTAGTTCGAGTTCTGCAATGGGGTGAGGATGTCCGGAAGATGCCACAGGTTCGCCAGATCCTCGCGCGCCCACTGCGGGGTCTTGTCCGATTTCAGGTATTCGGGTTCCGGGGGAGTGTGGCCGGGAAGCACGAAGCTTGTCTCCTTCAATTCGACGAAACCGTCCGTTTCGGACAGTTCCTTGAGCATCGTGTTCAACGCCATCGCACGGCCGGCCTTCTGCCGGTCGGAGGAAAGAACCCATTCCTCCACGTTCGCGGTCAATACGGCAGTGGCCTGCCGTTTGTCCGGATCCCACAGGTAGCAGGCTCCCTGGAACGGGGTGCCCACGACCTCCACGCCGTCGCCTTCGATGGTCTGGGCACGGTCCTCGACGTGCCCGTACAATCCCAGTACGCCCAACGGGCGGCCGGACGCGAGCGGCGAGTACGCCCAACGGTTCGTGCCGTCCTTCAGCCGGCCACGCCAATGCGTCCAGATCCATGTCCATGACACGAGGCTCAATCCCTGGATTCGTGGGATGCCGTATGCGAGGACGAGCGCGCCCAATATCATGATCGGCACGTTCAGGCCCATGGCCGCTCCGGCCACGAGGATGGCGAGGCCGATGACGCAGACGATCAGCTGGGCCTTGTCGAGGCCGAGGACCACGCGTGTGGCGGACAGTCGGCTGAACGACGCGGCGGGGACCCTGCTCCGGCCGGCATTGGATTCGTTATCGGACATGGAAACCTCCATCGGATTATCGGTTGTCGGAAAAACAATGGAGGGAACCCGCCTGGGGTCGGGCCCAGGATGGCGGGTTCCCTCCGGTATTACGGCCACACGGCCGCGTGTCGATAACGGATGGCGTCAGCCGACGGTCGGACCGGACGGGGAGCCGTTGACGCCCTGGTACGGGTTCGAACCGCCGGACGAGCCGCCCATGCCGCCGTTTCCGCCACGGCCACCGGAGCCTCCCTGGCCACCGGTACCGCCTTGGCCTCCTTGTCCGCCGTCCGAGCCCTGGCCTCCCTGGCCACCGTCCGCACCCTGGCCTCCCTGGCCTCCTTCGGCGTACGCGCTACCGCCCTGGCCACCGGCCGGTCCAGGAGCGCCTGGAACGCCGGGTGCTCCCGGCGCGCTTGGCGTGTTGGGAACGGAAACGTCCGGCGTGGGTTGCGGTGCGGGAGGGACGGAGGATAGGCCGGAACCGGTCTCGTTCCCATCCGTTTTCGCCGCGGCGTCCATGACCTGGCTCGAACCGGAACGGTCCATTCCATCCGTCGCCGATGGTGGGAGCGGAGGCGCGTCGTTTGGACGGGAAGCGGCGTCCATGACCTGGCTCGAACCGGAATGGTCCGCGCCGTCCGGCTGGACGTCCGGCGTGGACTGGGTTTTCCGCGCGTCATCGCCAACACCGCCGTTCGACGTGTAGTCGCCGTCCGCGCCGCCGGCCTGCCCGTCCTTGGGCAGCAGGTCCTTGATGCCGGAGGCGAGGCCCGGAAGGGAACAGCCCAATTCGCCCGGATTGCCTTGGGATGCGGAAAGCACGGACGCGGCTCCCGAGTTCAACGCCTTGCCGAGACCGCTCGTGTTGCCCGTGGTCGCGGCCTGCACGACACCGGCCGTGACCTGGGCCGCGGCCTTGATGGCGCTTGGACCGATCTTGCCGCCACGCTCCTGCATGTCGGCGGTAACGTTCTCGCCGATGAAGCTCACGGCAGGCATGATGAGCTTCGGACTGAAGCACGCCAGGATGATCGTGGCGATGCCCATCAGCGCGGGGAAGAACGATTCCGCGTAGTTCGGATTGTTCTTCGACACGAAGCAGATGCCGGAACCCACCATGATGACCAGGGCGCTCAACGGTGCGGACAGGAGCACGCCGACCACGGCCTGCGCCCATTTCGCCGCGGCGGGACGCGTGACCTTCCAACCGGTCATCATGACCGGCAGCGGCGCCACGCAGGCCAGCAGGATCAGGCTGATGTCGCGTGCGGCGAGCATGCCCGCCAGGGCGAGGACCGCGAGGAAAAGCACGAAGTCCACGACGCAGCGGATGATCAGATCGTATCCGCCGGTGGTCTTGACGATCGTGCCGATGAGGTTCGACACGATGCTGTCGCCGAACGGGTCGGATGTGCCGGCACCGTTCAACGGGACGGTGAGGATCTTGTGCGTGATCTGTCCGACGATGCCGTCCATGGTGATCATCACGCTGATGCACACCGCGGTCAACGGCCATGCGAGCACGGCCATCGCGAAGCTTTTGATCACGTCGGCGACGCTGCCTTTGGCCGCGGCCTGCAAGGCGCCGATGACGCATAACGCCATGTTCACGAATCCCATGATCCAGCCGATACGGTTCGCCGCGGTGATGGCGACGTTCCATTCGTCGTTGGACATGCTGCCCACCAGGCCGCTGAAGGCGCCCGTCAACAGTTGGGAGCACAGGTTGTCCAACGGTTTGAACAGCCAGTCGATAAGGTTCGCGAAGACGGTCTGGATGATGAGTGACATCCGGCCTCCTTCAAAAAAGGAAATGCCGTGGACGGGACTGGCCCGGCCACGGCGTGAATAGGGGTGTGTCAGGCGGGAGCCGTCAGAACAGCGCCTGCGTCGCGAAGAACTTCACGATCGCCATGGCGCTGCCCAGGATCATCGTCGCCAGGGCACACCAGATGAACACCGTGCCGGAATACTGCTGCATCGGACCGGAATGGATCACACGGCCGGCGATCCAGGCGATCGCCGCGCAGATCCACGCTCCGACGGCGATGTACAGGCTCAACGCCCACAGGCCGCCGACCATGTCGGACACCAACTGCATGAACGGGAAGAACGTGAAGTTCGGACTCACCTTCAGGTTCGAGATGTCACCGTTGTTCAGGCCGGTGGCGACGGACACGATTGTTGCCGCGGCGGGCGCCGCGAGATTGTGTAACATGATGCACACTCCTTTCAGAAGATTCCACGCGGCCGGACGGCCCGGCCACGCCGATAATCGGCAGGGGGATTATTTGCTTCCGGTCAACCATTTCCATAGGCCGGTCGCGCCGTCCTTGATGCCCTGGCCGGCCTTCTGGAAGATGTTGCCCTTGCCGTCACCGCCGGAGACCCAGTTCCAACCCTTCAAAGCGTCGTCGACTGCGCCTTTCACGGTGGTCTTGACCGTGTCGGAGATACCGGACACGATGTCGTCGCCCAACTGTTTGACCAGTCCGGTCAGACTGTCGTCGCCCTTGCCTCGACCGTCCTTCAGGTTGGTTTTCCCACTGCCGGACGCCTGCGTGTAGGAACGGTTCACGCCCAACCCGTTGGAGCCGAACACGTTGCAGCTCCAACCCCATCCGCTCACGGCGGCTCCGATCACGAACGGGACGAGCATGGCGGCGAGCAGGCGTTTCCAACTGAACGCGCGTTCCATCTGGTTGTTGGACACCAGTCCCGGGATGAGGCTGACGCAGCCGATGATGATCACGCCCACGCACAATACGAGCGCGACGGCGATCACGCCGCCGGCCATGTCTCGGACGCCGGACACATCCCAGGCCGGGTCGGGTTTCAAACCCTTCAACGCGTTGTCCGCGAGGTTCAATGCTTCCATTTCCGTTTCCTTCCATTCGAGGTCCATCAGTACCAGCCGGTCGCTTCGGAATGGGCCCAAGCGCCGCAAGGCGACTGGTAGCGTTGTTGGATGTAGCCCAATCCCCATTTGACCTGCGTGGCCGCGTTCGTCTTCCAATCCTGTCCCGCGGACGCCATCTTGCTGCCGGGCAGTGATTGGGGGATGCCGTACGCGCCGGAGGACGGATTCGTCGCGTTCCACTGCCAACCGGATTCGCGTGTCCAGAGCTTGTCCAGACAGTCGAATTGGCTATCATCCCAACCGAAGTCCTTGAGTTTGCGTCGGGCTATCTTCTTCGCGTCCGCGGCCGATGCCTTGTCCCCGGACACGTCGGATGTGGAGTCGTCGCCCGTCACGCACTGTTCCGTGCCGGACGAGCCGGACGCGCCCATGCCCGTGAGCTTGTCGTTCGGCAGCACGTACGTGCCACCATTCCTGATCGGCATGGTCCGTGAATACACTTTGTAGCCGGCGCCCTTCTCACTGGTGGTGATGGTGCCCTTCGCGGTGTCCACGCTTTCGACGATGCCGACATGGCCGTACGTGGGATCCGAATCCTGCACGCCGGCGGGCCAGCTGATGATCGAACCCGCGACCGGCGCGTCCGTAGTGGTCTTGTAGCCGGCCGCTGTGGCGGACCTGGCCCAATCCTGCCCGTTGCCCCAATACTGGCCGACATTCTTCCAGCCGAGTTTCTTCGCCCGCATGCACGTCCACCACGTGCATTGGCCGTACGCGTACGCGACGCAGAGGTTGTTCGGCCCCTGCTGCCCGTTGAACCAGGCCTCGGCGTCCTTCTCGCTCATGCCGACCACGTTCGTGGAACCGGTGCTGCCGGACACGGCCTGCGCGGAAGAAGCCGAGCCATCCGAATTCGTGACGTTCATCGAACCCTTGTACCGGTAGTAGGCCGTATACCCGGACGCGTACGAGGTGACGCTGATCTCGTCGCCGGTCTGGTCGCCGGCCTTCGGCCCGGTGACACCACCATTCTCGTCATGATGCGCGCCAACGAACCTGCCGTCGCCGATGTAGATCTCCGTGTGGCTGGAACTCCACACGACGTCGCCGGTCTGCAGGTCGGACACCTTGGCCCAATCGTGCCGTTCAAACCCGGCCTTCTCCAAGGCCGCGCCCTCACTGGACGTGTTGAACGCGGACGAGCCGACATCCAATCCCGCGTGCTTCAACGCGTAATAGACGAACGACGAACAATCGTAATCCGGATTGCCGTTACGATGCGTCTGACTGTAACCATGGGAGTCATCATCCGCGATGTTCTTCGCCCACGAGACCCACGACGTCGAACCGGACGCGTTCGCCACGCCGCACGTCGTGCCGTACTGGGCCTGGACCATGGCGACGAGGATGGTGCTGAGGCTCATGAGCATGACGAGCGGCACGATGACGATCATCGGCACGGCCAGACCGAACACGGTGGCGCCTTTCACCAGACCATGCCCGCCGTTCCCGGTCCTCTCCGCCATAGGCTCCTCCCATCATCGGCACGCTTATTGCAATCCATTCCACGCGGATGCGGGGGAGAACGACGCCGATAATCAGCGAGGGGGAGTGGACGGGAGCCATGGAGAAGCAAAACCGACTCGACGAGGACCGGTCAAGAAGATAGTATCGTCCATTACAGGCCAGACGGAAAGGTGAGTGAACTATGAGCATCGAGATGCGCCCGTTATCTGGAACACGCCCGTTGTACGTGGACGAGCCGGAACCGTTCTGGCCGGCGGGAGACGACCCGGACCTCTACAAGCTGGAACTCTGGAGACTCCACAAAGTGGGATTGGTCCAAGGCCTGCGCAGCGTGCCCTGCTGGAAGTGCGGATACTTGGTCATCCAAAGCGGACTGTTCCTGGAACTCGAGGGACGGGACGGATACCATTGCCGCGTCGTATCCTGGAGCGACGCCCACAACGCCGGTATACTCTCGCAACCATTCCTGCGCACGCTTTCCGACTGCTGGCGTGTACGCCCGACGTATTCCAAGTCGGCGGGGTACGCATATCTGGGCATAACCTGCCCGAAATGCGGCAGTCTCCAAGGAGACAATTTCGTCTACGACAACTATCAGGGCCGGGGAGGCGTGTTCAGCGATCCTGAAGACAAGTCCCCGCTAGAGGTACTGCCCTTGCCGGTGTTCACCGATGATTGGCCGCAAAGATTCCATTGGGCGTTCGACTCGTTCAGCCTCGATCTGGAACCATGGAGGATCAGGTTCGGCAAACCGGTCGCGATATGGGGCAACGCCTGGCCATGGAGCGAATGAGACCACGCAAGACTATGACGGCCGACGCGGCAAGCCCACGACGGGAAATATCAGTTGGGGCAAAATGCCCCAACTGATATTCTGCCTCCGTGCCAGGAAATGGTGCCTCGCTTATTCGATCAGGGAATCGAAGCCGTTCGTCCGCAGGGACTCATCGGCCAATGATGTTTGCTCCATTGCGGAGATCATTCCCTTCCCGGCATCGATGATAGGAGAGACCTGCTCCCATGAATCCGGTACGGGCACGGGCAGGCCCCAGATGTGCCTTGGTTGGAGATGCTGCTGCACCGAGCCGAACTCGTCGAGTTTCATGAGATTCATCGCCGTGGACGACATCAGGAACGCCAGGAGATACGCCCTCATATTCTCGTCGGGAACGCGGACGCGTACCAGGTCGTCGCTGATGACGTACTTGTCCGCGAGTATCCGCGTGGCGTAGGTGACTTTGCCGATCGTGCCGGAACGGGAGATGAGGATGTCCCCCTTCTGCACGCGCAGCATTCTGACGCATTCCTTCTGTTTGTCGGTGGCGCGCGACATGTCGAACCATTTGACGGTCATTCGTCGCTGCTCCAACGCTCCGTTGGCGGTGAGATACGGTGTCAGATTCGTCGTGTCGCTTGGGTCTTCGACGACGAGGCTTCGTGAGCTCCATCGTGGCCCCATGTAGATGCGGATGTTCTTGTCGAGTTGGCCGATGGTGGTGACCGACCAATCGGGTTTGTCGTCGAATTTGCTGACTTTTTCCAACGTCGCGTTCAACTCGGGTGAATAATGCTGCGGGTTGAGGTTGAGATTGTCGTCCAATTCGCCGCGTTCCGCGGTGAAACAGGTTTCGGATTCGGTGAACGTTCCGATGTCTCTGAATGTCTTGTATGCTTCCGCGATCTGGGTCAGGTCCTCATCCAGCTCGCTGGTGGCGGAGCCTTTTTCGTCAAGTGCGAACACTGGTTCGCCCTTCGAATCCTTGCCGACCCTTCTGGATTGGGCCATGAAGATGGTGTAGTCGCCGGGTACCGGATCGTCTTCCAAAGGTTTGGAGAGGAAAAGGACGCATGTTCGAACGCCTGTGTCGGGTTCGAAAGTGTTCTTGTGCAGCGTGACCACCGCATCCACCTTGCATCGCGACAGCATCCACCTGCGGTAGTTGATGTAGGTGCGGTTGTCCAGGATTCCTTTCGGAAGGACGATGCCGATGCGACCGCCCGGCTTGAGCCAATCGATGCAGCGTTCGAGGAACAGGAGCTCCGGCGCCTGACGGATCAATAGGGTGCCGTGGCCGGCATCCCGATCATCATCGTCCGTGATCGTGGGGAACGTGCCTTCCGGATCGGGTCTGTGTCCGAAACCGAATAATTTGAGGATGTCCGGATCCATCATCATGGATTCGGTTTTTTGCCCGGAGAACGGAGGATTGGTGATGATGATGTCCGGCGTGCCTTTTGGACAGTGGCTGGTTATCCACCCGTCCAGATTGGAATACTTGTCGAGTGAGTTTCCCTGGGTCATGCCGGTGTTGCCGTCCCCGGTCAGAAGCATCGCCGTTTTGGCGATCTTCACGAGTCTTTTCGAGATCTCGACCAGGAACACCGAATTCTTGCATAAGCCGAGCCGTCTTTCCCGTTGTGGGCTGCCCGGTTTGGTGCCGTCGATGGCTTTGCGCCGCTTGTATCTGAACGCGGCGGTGGCGAAACCGCCGCTGCCGCCGGCGGGGTCCAGCACTTTGTCGGCTATGTCGGGGTCGAGCATATCGACCATCGCTTTGACCACGAGCCGGTTCGTGAAGAACTGTCCCTGCTGGCGTTTGAGTGTGACATGGGTGAACTGCTCGTATGCCGCGCCCATCAGATCCCAGTCGTCCGCATCGTCCTCCCTGCTGACGAACGAATAGTCCTGGAGCACGGAAGCCGCTTCGACGAGGGTGGAGTCGCCGACGGCGATGTCCTCGTCCTTGTCGAAGACCGTGGGATACTGTTCCGCGTACTCATGGAACAGGCTACGGATGGTTTTCGCCACGGCGGCCCGCCCGTCTTCGGACTTGTACTGTTCCGGAGTGATCCAGAAATGGGGGTAGGCGGTGTCGGAAGTCACCGTCTCGTCATAGATCTTGGCGAGAAGGATACGCACCATGTCCATGGTAAGGTCGGAATCCGCGTTCTCCATGCCCCTGCCGTAAAGACGGTTATGGCACATCGCCAACAGTCTGCGCACATTACGGGGCCGTTCCAACTCTCCTATGCGCGGAGTCCTCCCATCCTCCCATCCTTGACCGCACCTCGGCAGACCGGGGGTCTCCTCGAGGACTTGAATGCCGTCCTTGTTCTCTCTCCGGTAGAAGACCGTGCCGTCACCATTCGTCCAGACGCCACCATTGGCGCTGGTGTTGAAGATGTACGAGACCAGCTGGGCGTATCCGTCCTCCACCTTGTTCCGTTTGCATTCGACCACGAAGTTGATCTTGCCCTGGTCACGGTTCAGGCAGGCGGCCTTGGACGCGTAGACGACGATGTCCGCGCGCACCGGGTTCCCGTCCTTGTCCCGGAGCTCCTTCGACCCATGTTGGATCGGCACCTCCCTCCGGATGGTGTTCGCCGGATAATGGTACTCGTTGATCAGGGTCTCGATGAAACGCTGCCTGACTTTTTCCTCGGGAGTGCTTTTAAGACACCCCCCCCCAAGAATATCCACGATGTCGCCGTTCTCATCGAAACGAACCTTGAATCCCGTGTTCGACATGCATCAGCCTCCTTGTGTCCGATGGCTACAGTGTACAATGACGCCGCCGTTTCCAACGGTTCACGACGGGAAATATCCGACAGAACGAGGTGTCCCGGCGCCTGGAGGATTGGCGGATGGGGACTCAGGCGGCGAACCCGCAATGGAGAATATCAGGTGCGAGGTTTCCTCGCACCTGATATTCCGAACCATTGTCGGCGGATGAAAAGCTTTTCGGAATCATCGACCGGAAGGATCAGCCGCGCTTGGCGTGTTCGAGGTGCGATTCCGGAATGACGGACACACAACAGAAAATATCAGTTGCAACATAATGTTGCAACTGATATTTTGCTCCGTTCTTAATGGGCGCGGGCAAGGGAAAACCCGGTCTCATTTTAGGAGAGGGTTGTTATTTTGCTCGTCTTCGGACACTTGGATGTCGGGGGACGGAGACCCGACTGCCGGCCGGAGCGGAAAGCTCACGACGGGAAATATCAACTGAACCATTTTGGTTCAGTTGATATTCCGAGCCTCCGCTGATCGCCTCGATCGCGAAATCGCTCACAAGATCCTCCACCGGCTCCTTGAACAACACCGCCGCGTCCGCCACCGTCCACTCGGTTCTTCCGTTGTTCATCGTCTCTGGTTGGGGCGAAGGTATTCGAGTTGCGTTTCCGGATCGATCGGGCATGTGGACGACCGCTTCGGATTCTCTACGCTGCTTGTTGACGACGTACACGGGTTCTTCGTATTGCGTTTCGCTCATTTTTATTGCAATCCATTCCACGCGGATACGGAAGGAACCGACGCCGATAATCAGAAAAAGCCAAGGAGAAAAACCATGCCCAGGGGAGCGGATCATGACCATTGGACTCCGCAAGGACAGACTAAAAAACGAACCAACGACAGGAAATATCAGGTGCGGAATTATTCCGCACCTGATATTCCGAACCGCCGTTGGGCTGGCGAATGATATGGAGGGGATAATATCGTCCGTGAAAGATCCATGGAGGAAGGGGAACGGATCATGGGCATGGAGATACGGCCGGTGTACGCGGGGGAGTCGATGGCGTGGCTGGTGACGAGCACGGACAACACCCCGGAGGTATGGACGCTCAACAAGGTGGCCTTGATACGCAGCGTGAGGCCGGTGCCCTGCTGGAAGTGCGGATATAAGACCATACAGACCGGCCTGTTCCTGGAACTCGCAGGACGGGACGGATACCGTTGCCGTATCGTCTCCTGGAGCGGGGTGGACAAGGCCGGACTGTTGTCCCAAGCGTTCCGACGCTTGCTCGACGTGAATTGGAGCGTGCGTCCGAAGTATTCGAAGTCGATGGGATGCGAGTACCTGGCCGGCGTCTGTCCCCATTGCGGCGCCATCCAAGGGGATAATTTCGTGTACGGCAACTGCCAGAGTCGGGGAGGGGCGTTCAGTGATCCCGAAGACAGGTCGCAGCTCGCGGCGTTCCCATTGCCGTCGTTCGTGGGCGACCGGCCGCAATCGTTGGATTGGGCGTTCGGCAGGTTCACTCTTGAGGTGGAGCCACGGAGAATCGTTTTCAGGGAACCGCTCATGCTGCCAGGCGGCGCATGGCCATGGCGGATGAACCGGTAGGATCCACACCATAACGGGAAATATCAACTGGAACATTATGTTCCACCTGATATTCCGAGCCGCCACTGATCGCCCGGTTGCGGAACCGCTCACAGGATTATCCACGCCCTCCACCAAGGGCGCTTCGCCCTTCCACAACGGGAAATATCTGATGCAACATTATGTTGCATCAGATATTCTGCTTCCGGATCGGCGAACAGGTAATCCTTCGTTCCGCCGGGCCGGGCCCATTATTCGGTGAGACGTAACCGAAACGATCAGCGGCGATCGATCCCAGAAGCTTAAGCATGTGAGCGCTTAGCTCCTCGTATTCCTTCCCGAACTGGTCGTGCTCGGAGATGGTAAGTTCGTCTTTGCTTGATTCGGCGTCCAGAATGGACAGCATGCGCTTCCTGAAGCGGATGAACCTGCACCATTCATCCTCGAACTTGGCTGTCGTAAGGCTCATTTCCCCGGCCAAGTCATCGAGCTTGTTGCGCGTCGGTGTCGCATAGACCTGCATGATGTGTTCCTCCGCGTCGGAATCATATCCCATGCATCGCAGCAGGGGCAGTACTTCGCTGGCACGCAGGGGACGGGCGCCTCTTTCGATATTGGACTGCGTCGTCGCATTCCATCGATATCCGGCCTTCTGCATGGCCTTTACCACATCATCAATCGTCCTACCACATTTGACGCGCAGGCGCTTCACGTTCCGTCCGATGGCTTCGTCCGGATCCGTCGCCCGCATGGCCTCCCGTGGGTGTTCGAGTATTGCGTCCGTCATTCGTCCGCGTCCCGGGTTTCGCTTCCTTCCTCGGAAGCGTCGATGTTGTCGATGATGGCTTGCGCGAGGTGCGCGCGCCATTCGGTGATGTCCCCGAATTCGGCGAGGCATCCGCATTTGATGCGGCCATGGTCGGTGACGTACGGGTCGAACCCGCTCTCCACGTCGACGTCTCCCAAATGGTCGGCGAGGACGTCCATGACTGCTTCCTGCCGTGTGGCCGCGGGCTTGTCGACGATCTCGTCCACATGCCTGCCGAATGATTCCCATGAGCCGTAATCACGGTCGCAGGCGTCGCAGTGGACGCTCAATGGTTCGTACGACAGGACGCGTCCGGCGCCGTGCGCGTTGGTTTCCTCTCGTTTCCCGTTCATCGTGTTTTCCTTTCGCTTGGCTGGTTATGGTTGTCTTTCCCGGCGGGAGGTTCAGTCAGCGGACATCGTTTTGCCTTGCCCGTTGTACAGGCCGGCTTTGGTGCCATCCACGACAAGCGTCGCGTCGCGATGCAGCGTGCCGTGCCCGTCGAGATAACGGCAGTCATAGGTCCCGTCGGCGGGCATGTCTGTGAGGTCAAGGCTCGTGCCGCAAGACAGCCCGTTCACTCCGGTGTCCTTCTCCAATCGGGAGCCGAATTTCAAAGGTTCCGACACGGCCGCGGGTTCCTTGAACAGTCCGGCGGTGATGCGGACGCTTTGCAGGAAGACCAGCCCGCCCAGCATGGCGAACGCCAGCGAGACGACCAGCATGGTGTTGACAAGTAGGCCGGGCCTGTCGGGCTGCTCTTTTTTTGCCACGTCGCGGGCGACCGCGAACGCGATGCCTGCTATTAGGTCAAGCACCAAGGCGAGACTGAGCCAGGCCGGTACGGAGTAGAAGTGCAGGTTGTAGGTTTCCCAGGCCTTGAGCCATGCGGCATAGTCTTTCATTTCGTATCCCTTCTTTCGGATCATGCGGCGGTGCTGATGCCGTCGCGCCGGTTGAGCTCGTCGGCGTGCCGCATGCACGCCATCTGCCATTCGGATGGCTTGCCGTAGCGCAGGCTTCCCTCGTGGTCGTATTCGTCCTCGTGCGGCCGCATGTCGTTCAGGACATGCTCGCAGACAAGCGAATGCACGTGACGTTCCGAATGACGTTCCGGCACCGGGGTCGGCTGGGCCACGGGCCTACGGTCACGCTCATGGGCTTCGGCGTCCCGTTCGCGTTGGCGTTCGATCTGGGCGACGGTCCAGTCGTTGGCGATCTGGTCCCAGTTGTCGGCGAGACGGCGCGCGGAATCGACACGGCGGAGCCAGAACGTGTTCGCGGGCAGCCAGTCGATGACCGCGAGGATAAGCGCCAACGAGGCCGCACGGTCGCCGTCATGGGCTTTGACGACCCGGCTGACGAGGTTTCCGATCTTGGACAAATCACGTTTGGTCGGTTCCGTGGTGGTCAACGACAGCTTCGAACGGACGGAAGCGAGATGGTCCATCACGGTCGCCGCGTCGGAATCCCCTCCCGTCGTCGTGTTGTTTCCGTCCTCCATGCCGGGGCGCTTCCCGCTTGCGGGGAGCTCTCCCGTAGGGAGAGAGGGGTAATTGTATTTCAATGTATTATTGGGCGACATTTTGTCCAGATTTTTGGACATTTTGTCCTCGCTTCCATCGCCTTCCCCACCTTGCCGCTCCAGGGGCGACATTTTGGGAAGATTGGAGGAAACCGGCTTGTTTTCAACGTTTTCCAGGGGCGACATTTTGGCTTTCGTTTCTTCCGGCTGCCTCTCGTCCGAAAAGCCAGACATTTTGTCCTCGCGTCCGTCGTCTTCCCCGCCCTCCGGTTCCGGGGAAGGCATTTTGGCTTTCGCCTTGTCCGCGCGCTTCATCGCGGCACGGACCTTGGACGCGTTCCGGTCCTCGAACGGTTCGGTCGGCAGGTTCGATTCCTTGCAGATCACGTTCCACACGACGGTCTGATAGTTCCGTCTGACCGGCTTGCCCGTTTTCGGATTGATGGCGCTGAAGGTCTGTTGTCCGGGTTCAAGCAGGCCAAGATCGAGAAGCTGGTCGATGCTACGCTGCACGGTCTTCTCACTCAGTCCGCATGCTCCCGCGATGGTTCCTATCGCGGGCCATGCGGCCGTCCCGTCATCGTAGTGAGCTTTGAAAGCGAGATACGAGAGCACGGCTTTGGTCGCGTTGCGTACCTCGTGCACGTGTTCCTGGACCCATACCATGGTCACCACAGTCATGATCGGACACTCCTTCCCGTGTATGCCGTTTGAACGTCCCCGGCACGTTCGACGCCGTTAAACGATTCGGTGGAAGCGTCCAACCGCAGGGTCCAGACCTTGGGACGACGGTTCACGGGAACGACGTCTCCATGAAAGTCGACCGCCGCGAGTTCCTGATCTCCCAATGCGATCAGTCCCTTGTCCCGCAGTTCCCTCAACGCCTTGCGCACGGCACGTTCGCTCAATTCGGTCTCCACTTGAATGAGGTTCACAGAAGGCCACGCGCAGTCATCCTCTTCACGGGCCCGGTATGCGAGGTAGAGCAATACCGCCTTCTGCGTCATGGAACCGAGGTTCAGGCCATACGCCCATGAGACAGCTCTGACGCTCATCTCACCGTCTCCTTTTCCTCCGTCTTGGCGTTGAGACGCCATGCCTTCCAAGGGCCTTCCTCGCCGCGTTCACGCTCCAACGCGCCTATATGCCATTTGACCGGTTCGCTGTCGGCCGCGAGCGGCGTGATGAAACCCTGCTTTTCCAAACGTTCCAGGATCGCGTCGAGTTCCGCCGGCGTCATGTCGCACGCGGTCCCTCTCAACGCGCGCACGCCCACGACGGCGATGTCCTCCCGAGGCGTCTGGAACGTGCTGTTGGCAAGACTGACGAGAACAAGCTTCTCGGCCGGAGTGTCCGGCTTGGCCTGCCATGCCCATTTGATGACGCTGATCATTGTCTGCTCCTTTGTCGGTTGTGGTGTTCGTTCTGTTTTGAAAGTCTGTCGAGGGGGTGCCGGACGCGCGTCGGCGGCGCCGTTGCCGTTCGGCGCGCATGGCCGGCATGTCGCCGGCATGGCGGAGAAAGAAGAAAAGACCATGCCGGCATCCATCTCCACGTCACCGGGGTCCGGTAACGGCCGATGGACGATCATTTCCTGTACTTATCGACGACCGCGAGAATGTACGGGTAGTCGTCGATGCTCGGACCGAGGCCATGATGATGGTTCTCCAGGAAACGACGGATGTCGTTGCGGAGAGCGTCGGAGCCACGCGTCGCGGTAAGGCATTGACGGATCAGCATCTCCCAAGCCATGCGCTTGCATCGAGTCGTCACGTCCTGGCGCAGGCCCTCCATGTCGGCCGCGTACTTGTCGCTTTCCAGTTCCAACGGCTGGGTGCCGCCGGTCAACCATTCCTGATAACTGGACTTGTCTCCCGCCGGCGCGGACATGACGGTCGAATCGGAATCGCCGAACACGTCGGCTTCCTCGCAGAGTCGGTCGGCAAGGGCCGCGTTGTTCTCGTTGCGGATCCTTCTTCTCGCTTCGGCGGCGTCCAAAGCCTCGCGTTGCGGCGTCGTGTCCTTCCGCTTCCTGCGGCGTAGCGGCGCGTGGGTCATGCCGCTACGGTATTTGGGCCGCTCAGTACGCATCCACTCGCCCAACCGGTTGCCGATCAGCGTGTTCACAAACGCGCCCAATGGTTTGCGTTCCTCATAGGAGGCCCACCTGCGCAGGCCTCCCTTGAGCAGTTCCACGGCCACGTCGCACATGATCTCGTCAACGGCCCACGCGTATCCCCATTCGGAGAGTCTGCGGGCGACACGACGGCGGTTCTCGTCCAACGCGTCCTCCACTTCCCGCGGGGTCACGCCGTACCGCGCGTGGAAGTCCTTGTCGCTCATGCTGTGGTGTTCCATGGCTTAGAACCTTTCCGAATGCTCTCTTCTGATGCGGGCGAGATACCTTTTCGCGGTGCTGCCGCTCGCGGCCAGTCCCGCGTCCACCGCCTTCGACGCGGTCGGATTCTCGCCTTTAGCCGTAAGCTCGTCGATCCATGCGAGCCACGCCTCGTCATCGGCTCCGGCCTTGCCGCGTCGGCTGGTTTTCCCCGGCTTCGGCTTTTCCTCCGCCTGGGCGTCGTCGGTCTTCTCTTCCGGCACGTCGGCCGGTTCCACGGCCGTCACGTCCGGTCCCACGGGTTCGGGAGCCGGCTCGTCCTGGCCGTCCACGGTCGGGGCATCCCGCTCGTCGGGTTGGATGGTGAGGGTCGGGATGATGACTGGTTCACGCATCACCGGCTGCGGGATGGCGTGCTGTTCGACGGTCGGGGTGGAGGCGTCGGCGGCTGGCGCTTCGGCCTCATCGGCTTTTGGGGCCGCATCGTCCTCCATGGCGGGAACGATGGTCTGGAAGTCGAACAGGTCCGGAATCTCCGGCTTCGCCGGTTCAGCCGGTTCGGGAGCCGATGCCGGCGGTTCGGACGGGATGGCCGGGGCCGGCATGGCGGATGGTGCGGGAACGGGAGCCGGAACGTCAGTGTCTTCCATGACGGTCAAGCCGACGGGAAGGACGGTGTTGATCTTGTCGAGACGGTCTCCCGCGATGATGACGATCAAATGGGTCGCGTACAGGAGTGCGACCGGGGGAATGCTCATGATGACCGGCGGCACCCATGCCGGCAGGTGGAATCCGGTGTTGAGCATCGCATGCAGGGCGTTGCCGGCGATGGAGAAGCTGCTGAACAGGACAAGACCGACCCACGGATAGGCGCTGCCTCGGATGTGGCCCTTCTTGAATCCCCACGTGGCCCAGGTGCACAGGAGGATCGTGCCGTCCACGCACACCGGGCCACCCCAGCTCAGGTACGGATTGATGCCGCATGCCACGAACACGAGACGCAGGGCGTCGAAGCTCAACACGAACGCGATCAGGCCGATGATGATGCCGGCCGTGATGCCGGGCCACATTTTGACGCTTGACCTTTCGGCCCGCGCTTCCTCGTCTTTGGTGTATTTCATGATTCAGTCTTTTCTCTCTGCCGGTCCACGACCGGCGATGATGGTTGGTTCAGTGGCGGGGGAGCGGACCCATACCCCTTGGGATCCGCCCGTCCGATCCCGGTCGCATGTCAGGCGGTGATTTCCTGGCAGACGATGGCGAGTTCGGTGCATCCGTCGATGAAACGCGACCAGTCGTTGTCGGTGTCATCAAGTTCCGCGTCCGCCCCGTCGAAGACGTTGTCGACGTCGATGTTCAGCAGGCGCAGCATCTTACACATGTCGCTGATGATGCCGAAGATGTTCGCGCCGCCACGGGAGACGATCTCGCTCACCGTGGAGCCTCCCGGCTGCCACTTGTCGGATTCCAACAGATGCACCATCTCGTTGATGGCGCCGCGGGCGTCCGACGACTGGCTGACGAACGAGTCGATGTAGGAGCGGATGTCGGTCTCGCGGTTGCCCATGTCGAGGTCCAACGGCTGGTCGTCGTCGGCGTTGTCGAAATCGGTGTTGTCGATCTTGGCGGGTTCGAGTCCTTCGCTCATGCGACGCATCCTGTCCTTGCGGAGCGTGTCGGACACGGTGGACTGGCTCACGTCAAGGATTTCGGCGATGTCGGTCTGCTTGGCGCCTTCCTCGGAGAGTTCCACGATCTTCTTGCGGCGTTCCTCACTCGACATGCTGCCAGTGTCAACGTGCTGGCGTTTGCCCGCCGTGTCACGCACTCTGCCTTCCGCGGGAGCAATACCGGATTTAGTTTTTGCATTACGGACAGTTTTTTCGTCAACGCCAAGAAGAGCGGCGATGCCACGATTACTGATCTTGGCTACGTCGAAGCCCATGATCAGGTCGGTACGCTGCTGGCCGGTCACGCGGATCTGGGCTGACGTGAAGTTGTCCTTGCAATATTGGATCCAGCCTTTTGCACCTTCGGGATAGCCGAGCGCGGTCCAGATGTGCCTGTCGAACGCCTCCTGAGCCGCACTCACCAAATCGTACTGCGCCTCGAGGGCGTGGAGCAGCTTGATCTTGAGCTCCTCGGTGGCCTTGAGGGCCTCCTCCCTGGTGTACGGCTTTGGCACGTCCTTGGACACGGTGCCTTGGAAGGTCTCGGCCAGCGCGGCGACGGGGTTGGTCTCGACCAGGTCGCCGTCATCGATGTCATCCAAGTTTTCGGCGTCCACGACTTCATCGTCCACGATTTCGATTTCGGGGGTGATTGTCGGTGTGTTTTCCTGATATTGGGTTTCATTCGGTGTGGTGGATGTGGAATAATCAGACATTGAGCTGGTCCTTTCCTCAGAATTGGAATTGATTGCATTGAATGCGAAATCGTTCATTTCGGTTCCTTCTTTCTGTTTGACCTCCGGCTGGTTACCGTGAGGTCGAGGTATTTGGTAGTGCTGGATGGGATTGACTCGCCGCCCGTATGTGAGCTGCAACTCATGTGCGGGCATTACTATTTGAGCGATATCGCCCCATCGCCAAGTGGTTGGTATAGGAACCCGACGAAAAGATTGGAATGGCTATGACAGGAGATGACTCCCTTGCATCGGATTCCATCGCGTCGGATTACAGGTTCGTGTTGGAGCATGACACCTCCATGTTGGAGATGGCTCTTGCTGCTGTGTCCTTCGAAGATTGCAGTCTCGATGACGCCGTTCCATTGGATCGGATTTCCGTGGCATACGATTACTGGCTTGAAGCGTTGGAAGCGCTTCATCCTGGCCATCGTTTCCGCGGATTCGGTCTTTCGGATGCGGAGCTTTCAGATAACGGTTTGCTTGAACGTCTGCTGTTGACTGTTTTGTTCGATGGTGGTTCCTGCCGGTTCATACGTTCCGTGGTCGCCGTGGTGAATGGCTACCGTAGGGCTCACCGCGGTTGACGGTGCGTATGCCGGTCTGGCGTTTGTCTCTTTTCTGTTATTTGGTTTGGTAGTGCTGGATGGGTTTCATCCACCGCCCGGATGCGAACTGCAATTCGTCCACGGACTCAATTTCAGATGACCTATGCAGGTGCCATAGCGGTTTCTCTTTTTTCTGCATCCTTTCGAGTACGTGTGTCAGTGAGGCCATACAGATAATCCGTAGAAACGTTGAATGCAGTTGCAGAATGGAAAATATCTAAGGCGCTCAGGGCTAGTTGCCCAGACAATTTTTGAGAGGCTGTTCCCTGGCTGCAATGCAAAATTTCACGGCCATAAGTGTCTTGAGTCATTCCAGCCTCCTTTCTTAGTTCGTCGATGCGATGCCTCATGACATCATTGTTTGGTTTTGCTGATGTTTTATTGTGCATACCAATACTATAGCACAGTATTGGACAAAGCAATAAAAATATGGCAAAATTTAAAACATGGACGAGAAAACAAACATCAATCAAGGCGCCGGCAATAACGCAGATATGAACTTTTCGGACAAGTTGCAACAGATCATCACCGATAACATGTTCTGGTTAAAAAGACGTTCAAAAGTCAGGCAATCAGATTTGGCCAAAGGACTTGGCATAAGCCAACCTACGCTTAGCCAGAAATACAGTAGAGCCATTGCGTGGACCATCAACGATTTGGCAAAAGCCGCGGTGTTTTTCGAAGTTCCAGTCTCTTATCTGGTGACGAATAACTTCATAGAACCCAGCTCGGAATATCAGGTGCGGAATTATTCCGCACCTGATATTTCCCATCACGAGCTTGCCGCTCCATCCGGCGTGCGTTACCTGCGTAAGCCGGACGAGAATGAGGGAAGGTCACATGGCGCAATCGGACCGCGCGCGTTCGTCATGCCGTTGATGGATGTGGATCAAATGAATTTGGGTCCCCGCTTCTCCGCGAGGACCCATTTCAAGCTCCCCCACCTGGACTCGAACCAAGACAAAGGGTTCCAAAGACCCGTGTGCTGCCATTACACCATGGGGGAACGGCGATAAAACCCGAGGTTTTCCGCCAAGTGTCTATTATGCCATATGCGGCCATCACCTGATACCGCGTGTCGGACGCTTTCGCAGGTGATGGCCGCTTCCTCCGGATTCAGTTCAATGCCTTGACTAGCCAACCATGCGTACCGTTGTCGAAAAGCTCGCTGGTGATGCGGTAGCCAAGATGTTCATACATCGCGAAATTCTTATCTTCGGAGTGTACGGCGGCAACATGTCCACCGGCCTTCCGGATGAGACGTTCCGCCTCGGCAAGCACCGTCTTGCCGATACCATGGCCACGTTCGTCGGCGACCACGGCCAAACGACCAATCACCCAACGTCCGGGTTGATCGGCATGGTCGAGATCAGGGTAGAGACGGCATGTCGCCACGGCGCGGCCGTTTCCAAAAGCCAGCAGATGCGTGGCTCGGCCCGGCTCATCCCATTCGTCGAATTCCGGACGATAATCCTTCTCCACGACGAATACCGCCGTGCGGATGCCGCGCGCCTCGTCCGTCATCATGTCGTATTCGCGGATCTCCATATGATCCGACACTACAGTCGGGCGGGGAAGAGAGACGAATGGAAGTTATGTGGCGTCGTGTTCGACGATGGCACTGTTGTCGAACACGACGCCGAACAACGCACGCCAAACGCACGTAGGCGGATGCATGCCAGCCAGCGCACGTGATAGGGTACACCCGTGAACGAAAAAGAGAAGGACTCCGACACACGCATATACGCTTTGGACGGGCTCAGAGGACTCGCGGCCCTGGCAGTGGTCGCATACCATTACACGGGAGGCACCCTCCGCCAACTATTGCCAGGCGCCCAATTCGTCACCCTATTCTTCATTCTCAGCGGACTTGTACTTTCCATCGTTCCGCTACGCGTCGGAATCGACACATACAACTGGCCTCGCTACCAGCTGCGTCGCATCGCCAGACTCGCCATCCCCACCTGCACGGCAATCGGGATCTGCTGTATCGTCTCCACAATCGCCATGCACATGGGGTGGAAAGCGGAAGAATACGCAAACGCGTTCAGCACATCCTCGCCATCAGTCTGGCTACACAATCTGCTCACCCAACTCGACATGCTTTCAATGACCACCGCCGGCACCAGAGTGGACGGTTCCACATTGGCAATGGCCGACCTGCCATCATGGAGCATGTGCTGGGAACTGCTTTTCAGCCTCGCCCTGCCCGTATACGTCATCATCGCCACCGACATGCGATTCGTGGCACCCATTGCGCTCGCATGCGTGCTGTTGTCGGAGTGGACGCAGTGGCCGCCGTTGCGTCACATGGCCATGTTCGCGCTTGGCGTCGCGTTGGCGAAACGACTTACGGACAACGGGCGCGAGACGATGCGCGACGTCGTTGCCGTTCCGCTTGCCCTGTGCGGCATCGTCTTGGTTTGCCAAAGCGGCTTCGGTTTGCTGCCTGGTATTGTCGCCCAACCTTTGGCCGTGTGCGGATGCCTGATATTGGTGGTGGTCGCACTTACCTGCAACGTGGTATCCGACCTGCTTTCCACGCCACCTGTCCGTTGGCTGGGGCGCATTTCATTCAGCCTGTATCTGACCCATCTTCCCGTCCGCGACTGGATTGTGCCGTACATTCCCGTGCAGGGTCTATTGCGCCCGGTGGTTTTGTTTGCATTGTGCCTTCTGGCAGCGGAGGCGTTCTATCTTGCCGTGGAACGGCCTGCGACCAGACTGTCAAGGAGGCTGGGAAAGGTGAAAAGGGAAGCCTGACGTATTCCGCTTGCATGGTGCTGCGGACTGAATCGCCGGTTTGCATGAATGTCGATTGAGCGACCGGTATACGCTTCCTGCGAGGACATGTTCGGCATGTTCCGCGGCAAGGCGTGCATTCGGAAACTGATCCGCGGAAACATGTCCGGCCACGGCAAGTCAGTCGCCATCACTTTGGAACATGGCATCCACGGAAGCGCGTACCTGCCCGGTGTCCTGTCGTGGCCCGTCAAATACCATCAGGGAGATGGAGTTGGTACGTAGTTCACTCAGCGAGCTCAGCAACGGACGCACCGCCGCGGTGCTGCCCAAAGCGACCGTGCGCCCGTCATCATCAAACGGAACAGGACATCCTACATGTTTATGAGTATCAACAGCTATCAGAATCTCTTCGACCGTCTTGAGGATAAGTTCGATGCTTGCCTCGCCGACGCCCGCATAGCCGAGAACGATGGACGCCGCAACAGGCATGGACTCTGATCCGACGCAGACGGTATTCGTGGCATGTCAATTGAATTATGATTCCCTTAGTTTCAGATTCGAAGGAATCGTCTGGAGCGATTTCCACGACGGTTCGGTCGGCATTCCCGCCTTCGTGCGCGAAGGACAGAACGTCCACATCAAAGCAACAGTGGACAAATACAATCCCGACAACGGCATTTTCAAACTGGACCTCGTCGAAATGACCGAACGCTGACAAATCAGGCATTGTGCCGCAGCGGTTGGCAAACAGCAATGCTCTTCGGACTTCTCCGCAGAGCATTGCGCGTTTTCCGAAGACGCGATTACGACGCGATTACGACGCGATTCGCTCTCCAATGCGCGACAGTGCGCGAATTGGCATTGCGAGTGCGCGATATAATGCGCGCTCGCCAACAAACAGAGCTTTGCTGCCAATCTACTTCTGAACGACAGTGCCACCGTTTTCCTTCTATGTCCAACTCCGGAAAAACGGCTGGGACACGAGCGGATCATCCTGTCGTCGCCGAACGTGGGATTGGCGGGCATACTGGTGCCGAGGCATCTAGAACAAACCATCGGCTACATGGAGAACAGCGGAAACATCCTGATATTCTCCGACATCTACGACACCAGAAGCGGGCGAGGTTGCAACGTGACGCTTCTGACGGAGGACAGCCAGTCACTGCGCGACCTTGCAGACCGAGCCGGCATCTGGACGGAACTCGAGGAAAGACATCCCGGTCTCACACCGGAAAGAATACTGCAAGGCGATCATGCCGTGTTCGGCTGCATCGTCATCCACGACAACCTGCGCACGCACGGCGAATTCGGCCTAGAATTCGCCGGCGCCGCGGAGGTCGCGGTGTATGCGAAGCTGCCTCGAGGATTCTAGATACCGACCCCCGTGGGCAACTACGCGCCCGACTGGGCGGTGGCGTTCCGCGACGACAGTGGCCTTAAGCATCTGTTCTTCGTCGCCGAGACCAAGGGCACCTTGGAGTCGTTCGACCTGCGTGGAATCGAGAACAGCAAGATCGCCTGCACGAAGCGCCTGTTCAACGACCTGGACCTCGCCGACGGAGCCCGCTACGAGCAGGCGACAACCTACCAGACCCTACTCGACGAGGTGAAAGCCCTGCAGTGATAAAGGGAAATCGTTGTGATGGTGATGAATCAGCAATGGACATCGCCATCACAACGTTTTTTGTCATGCATTTGTCCTGAATCGAATGAGCTTGGAAGCGTCGGCAGTTTCCTTTTTGGTTCCCAACATAATTACGAGATTTTGTCAACAGGCGGATAATCGAACTCGAGGCAAGAACCGAAGCGGTCAGACGCGGCATACGCGACGGTGGGGCGGACGGGGACGGCGACGGGAAGGCCAGTCCCAAAAAGATGCTCAAGATACTCAATCGCAGCCTTAAATACATGAAACGCGCCAACAAGGAGCTGGCGAAGGTCCTGAAGGACGCGGGAAGGAAAAGCCGGCAGCCACTACTCGATCCAAGCCCCAATGAAAGCAAGCAGGGGAGCGTGGACATCGAAAGCGAAGGGGAATCCGCATGCGGGACGGCATCCGACCTATGAGCAATCCCAGCCTTAAACGGACGGGGCATGACATGGAGATACGCGAAGAACGCGTGACGGTCATGCCTGACTTGCCATGCACCACTTCACCCGTCGGCCCGAGCGATAATGGGGGTATGACGGAGGAAATGGTAAGAGCCGGCGTCGGATTTGAGCCAATATGCGCGAGGGGCTATGGGTACACGGTCACGCTGTGTGATGGTGTGGTCACCATCGAACGCGGCGGAATCGTCGCGTCCATGTACGGGTTCGCGCGGACCGAGATACCGGTCGGCAGCATCGTGGACGTGGCGCCCGGCAAGGCGACGGTCTTCGCGAACGGCCTGTTCTGCCTGTCCGTGCGTACGTTGGACGGTGATACGCCGATGCTGGGCAGCGCGTCCGAGTCCCGCAAGTCGCCGTACTGCG